>SAMEA104315436__coassemble_813_pt1 | contig 40889 bp, 28 predicted proteins | sample SAMEA104315436__metabat2_high_PE_011 | metagenome-assembled genome bin SAMEA104315436 (sample SAMEA104315436) | gut metagenome | biome: Monkey gut; feature: monkey-associated habitat; material: faeces | place: China | collected 2013 | reverse complement strand
AAAACCGCCTGAATATCCTCAATGGCAGCAGGAAAGGCGTAAGTAGGCGCAAGACGGTATTCCGGCACAACAACGCGGCTGAAAGTGCGGTTCGCTAAAATTGAGCAGAAGCCTCTGTAGCTTGCCCTGGAGCCGCCCACAAACGAACCTCCATGAATATAGAACATAACCCTTTTTGAAGAATAAAGCTCCGGAGAAAGAACATCGCAGTTCACCCCGCCGTAATTATGCTCCATACGCTCAACGTGTCCCGGAAGAATCGGACAGTAAAAAGCATCCTCAATTTTTTTTCTGAACGAATTTATATTCAGCTTTGAAACATACGACAAAAGCCTTAGTTTTTTCAAAGCCGCCTTTCTATTATCACTTTCTGCCATAGTTAAAAGTATAGCAAATCAATATTTTTTTTGCTATTCTTTAGTTATGCCAATTAAAATTAATGCAGATTTGCCAGCAGTAAACACGCTGGAACAAGAAAATATATTCGTAATGACCGAGCAGCGTGCTGAAACACAGGAAATCCGACCGCTGAAAGTCGCAATCGTAAACCTGATGCCAACCCGCGAAGTAACGGAAGTCCAGCTTCTGCGGCTGCTGGGAAACACTCCGCTTCAAATAGAAATTTCCCTGATTAGAATGGAGCACCACACGTACAAACACACCGGAAAAGAATATCTTGAGAAATATTACATTCCTTCAAGTGAAATTTTCAAGAATGAATACGACGGAATGATTATCACAGGCGCGCCAGTTGAACAGCTTCCATTCGAAGAAGTTGACTACTGGAGCGAGCTTTGCAAAATAATGGATTATTCAAAAAAGCATGTATTTTCAACGCTTTATCTTTGCTGGGGCGCATTCGCCGGACTTTACCATCTTCACGGAATACAAAAAATTCCGCTCGAAAAAAAATTATTCGGTATTTTTCAGAATGAACGCACAACAATGAATGATTCACTTCTCCGCGGACTTGACGACCTTTTCCCGATTCCGCAGAGCCGCCACACAACAATAAAAGAAGACGACATAATCGCCCGCCCGGAACTTACAATCCTTGCAAAATCCGAAGAAGCCGGCGTAACGCTTATAAAATCGAACAACGACCGCGAAATATTTATGACCGGCCACCTTGAATACGACACAAACACGCTGGCGAACGAATACTGGCGCGACAAAAACAAAAACCTCCCAATTGAGCTTCCAAAGCATTACTTCAAAAACGACGACTCAACAGCATTTCCAAGCTCAACATGGCGAAGCACTGCGCATTTGTTTTTCAGCAACTGGATAAACTATTACGTATATCAGGAAACACCTTACGACCTGAAAAATCTGGAAAGTTAAAACAAAAAGAGCGGAGAACACCATTCGCGTCTCCGCTCCTCAACTTAGTTGGCAGGCTTTTCAGCCGAGCCAACTAGGCACATCCACTCGGCTTCGCAGCAGAGGGTGTCGCCAACGTAGAGTTTGCCGGCCTGCTTTATCATTTTTGGACTTGTGCGCAAATACGTTATTTCCATGCGCGCTTTGTCGCCAGGACGAACCTGGTTTCTGAACTTAACTTTGTCCAAAGTCGCAAAAAAGAACAAGCTGTTTCCAGGAACAATTCCCTGATAGCGCAACGCAGCGCCGCCAGCCTGCGCCATAGTTTCACAGAGAATAACGCCAGGAACAACAGGATAGTCCGGAAAATGCCCCTTGAAGAAAAACTCATTTTCCGTAAAAGTATGCTCGCATACAGCCCCCTTTTCATCCGCGCTGATTATAGCGTCAACAAAAAGGAACGGCTCCCGGTGCGGCAAAAGCGATTTTATATCAGTTGTAAGCGCCATTATTTCACCTTCTTAAGAATGATTGCACCGTTGTGTCCGCCGAATCCGAAAGTTGCGCTCATTGCGGCATCAACATTCATTTCAATACCTTTGTTTGGAACGTAGTCAAGATCGCATCCACCCTCAACATCCTGCTCTTCAAGATTGATTGTCGGAGGAACAAAGCTGTCGTTGATAGCATTAATGCAGGCAATCGCCTCAATTGCACCAGTTGCGCCAAGGCAATGACCATGCATAGATTTTGTAGAAGAAATCTTAAGCTTACGCGCATTCTCTTCGCCGAACGCAAGCTTAATCATATTTGTTTCAGAAGGATCATTGATGTGAGTAGAAGTTCCGTGCGCATTGTAATACTGAATTTCAGAAGGATCCATTCCAGCATCCTTCAAAGCGCGAGTCATACATTTAGAACCGCAAATTCCATCAGGATTTGGTGAAGTAAGATGGTATCCATCGCAAGAAGAACCGTATCCAGCAACTTCAGCATAAATCTTAGCACCGCGGGCTTTTGCGTGCTCATATTCCTCAAACACAAGGACACCAGCACCTTCACCCATTACAAAACCATTTCTCTTCTTGTCAAACGGTCGGCTAGCCTTAGTCGGGTCATCATCAAAACCTGTAGAAAGAGCATGAAGAACTTCAAACGCAACAATAGCATATCCATTGATTGTAGATTCAGCACCGCCAGTAAGACAAACATCAAGACGACCAGAACGAACCATATCAAAAGCAACCCCCATAGCATCTGTTCCAGAAGAACAAGCCGTAGAAACAGCCTGAACAGGACCGTGGCAGCCAAACTGCATAGCAATATTTCCGCCGGCTTCATTTGGAATAAGCTCAGGAATTGTCATCGGAGCAGTCTTTGTGCATCCAGAATTAAAATATCCTTTTGCAGAAGCTTCTGTAACTTCAAAACCGCCGATTCCTACACCAAGAATACATCCAGTTTCATCAAGAACTTCAGCATTTCCCAAAAGTTTTGAATCTTCCAAAGCCTGTTTAGCAGCCGCAACCGCATACTGAGAGAAGCGCGCCATTTTTCTAGCTTCTTTTGGATCCATATAATCAGCAACGTTGAAGTTTTTTACTTCCGCCGCATAATGAACTTTATTTATAGAAGCGTCAAAATGAGTAATCGGCGCAATTCCGCTCTTTCCAGCCTTGATTCCGCTCCAGAATTCTGAAACACTGTTTCCAAGCGGAGTGATTGCTCCCAAACCTGTAATTACAACTCGTCTTTTTTCCATAATATTTCCTTTTTTCTTTATTTTTTTTATTTGCCTTAATTTCGAGTTTTTTTGCAAATTCTGAAAGAACGCTTTCGGCATATTTCCAATTTTCTCAGATGGATTTGGCTCGCGCTGCGCTTGTATTAATTCGGGTGCTTCGCACTTTTATTAATGCAATCGCCAAAAATCTTCACAAATTGCAAATCTGCCTGCGCTTTTATTTTTTTCACAAAAAACTCGACAGTCAGGCTATTCATCAAGCAAACAAGTTTGCTTGCTACGCGGTTGGCAAACATCCATGTTTGCATTCCTTCCTTAGCAGCCCATTCCTCCGTCTATTCCTAATACTTGGCCGGTGATGTATGTGCTAAGGTCGCTGGCAAGGAACAAAGCGGCATTCGCAATGTCTTCTGGTTTTCCAGCGCGTTTCAAAGGAACTGAGTCAATCATTGATTTTTTCAAGTCCTCGTTCAAAACAGCAGTCATATCTGTTTCAATAAATCCAGGAGCAATGCAGTTCACACGGATTCCGCGCGCACCCACTTCCTTTGCCAAAGACTTGCTATAGGCAATCAAGCCGCCTTTTGAAGCCGCATAGTTCACCTGACCGCCCTGTCCGTGAATTCCAACAATCGAACTCATATTGATAATTGAGCCGGCGCGGGCACGGAGCATCGCATTTGAAACAATCTGCGTAACAACAAAAGTTCCAGTAAGATTTACGTTCAGAACATTCTGCCAGTCTTCCATTTTCATTCTGAAAGAAAGACCGTCGCGTGTAATTCCCGCATTGTTCACAAGAACATCAAAATTTCCAGCCTCAGCAAGAGCAGCTTTCACCACTTCTGAAAGAACCGCGGCATCGCCGACATTTGCGCAAATTTCATGGAAAACAGTTCCATTTTCCTTTGCAAAAAATTCAAGTTCAGGCTTCGCGGCAGAAGGCTTTGAGCACAATCCCCAGACTTCAGCGCCGTTTGCCAAAAAAGTTTCCACAATCTTGCGGCCAATTCCACGGCTAGAACCCGTAACAAGGGCTTTTTTTCCTTTCAACATCAGCAAAACTCCAGAATTACAAACTCAATCCGTTGATTGAATCAACAGTGTTAATAGATGGAACTTTAAATTTCTCGCCAAATTCAGTTTTTGCCCAAAGTCCAGAAAGAACTTTTCCAGGACCAACTTCAAGAATCTGCCAGTCGTCATCCAAAATTGAAGCAAGAACAGCTTCCTCTGAAGTCCAGCGAACTGGATTTGTAAGATGAAGAACAGCGTTTTTCTTGATTTCAGCGCCGCTTGTTACTTTTTTTCCTGTAACATTGCTGAACAATTCAATTTTCGGGTCATTGAATGAAACATCCGCGATTGCCTTTTCAAATTCATCAGCGGCTTTCTGCATCAGCGGAGAATGGAACGGACCTGCAACAGCAAGACGAAGAGCACGGCGCGCGCCAGCTTCCTTAGCCTTTGCCTCAACTTCTGTAAGAGCGTCAAAAGTTCCGCTTACTACAGTCTGAACAGAACTGTTCAAGTTCGCAGCGTAAGCATCTTTTATTCCAGAAGCAATCTCTTCAACTTTTTCCGGAGGAAGACCGATTACAGCAGTCATTCCTGGCGCATGACCTGCATTTTCAGCAGCAATCTCATCGCAAACTTTCTGCATAATCTGACCGCGCTTCTGAACAACTTTTATAACATCCTCAAAAGAAAAAACTCCAGCGGCATACAACGCAGGAAATTCACCAAGAGAAAATCCCATTGAAGCAGAAGGAACAATTCCCTTGCCTTCAAGAACTTTCATAGTTGCCAGAGAAGCAGTTGTAATTGCAAGCTGGCTGTTATCTGAACGGCTAAGAATTTCTTTTTCTGATTCCCACATAAGGTGCGGCATATCTACACCAGTTATTTTTGAAACCTCATCAACAACCTTGCGTGCTTCAGGAAAAGCTTCGCAAATATCCTTCAACATTCCAGGTTCCTGCGCACCCTGACCAGGAAATAAAAATGCAAATTTCTTAGACATAGTTACCTCATTAATTTTTTAAAATGACATTTTTTTACTTTTTGTCATCCTTATTTAGTCTAACAGAATAAGAGAATTTGTCAAGCAGAACATTATTTCCAGAAATCTAATGAGACATAAATAATTCACAAAAATACAGGAAAATGTAGAAGTTAATAAAATTTGAAGCCAATATTTTCCTAAAAAATCATAGCTTTTTTATATAATTATTAAGTTTTTTGTCAAAAGTAAAAATTTCATCACCTAAAATATGTTTTCTGGAAATTAAAATACAATCCACAAAATCAAAAGCAGTGTCTGAATATATATTTATTGCTTCTAAAATCACTTCTTTATTTTCAATATCTATTTCTTCAAAAAGAGGACCAACAATTTCTTCTATTTTATCACGCGGAACTCTATACACTTTTAACAAAACGTACACAACTTCAGCAATTATCTCTGGCAAAGTAAACGCACCAGACTGAATTATACGTTCCGACTGAGAAGCTTGCTCAGGAATATCATTCAAAAGATATCTTAAAATAGCATTGGTATCTAAAAGTTTTTTCATTTATTCACCTGAAAAAGCATCCCCAGCAGCCTTTTCTTCCTGAGAAATTAAATCTGGATTTGCATACAAAGAGGCAATTCCTTTGCAGGATTTTATCTTCTTTTTAACAGTTTTTTCTTCATCTAATACAATAATTGCCTGCTGCTGAAATTTAAACGACAACTTCTCAAGCGGAACAAATGCGTTTCCATCATAATACGCCTTTACAGCAATCATTTTTCACCCCCTTTTTTATAATATAACATTGTTTTCACGAATTTTCCATAAACTTTACGAACCACATCATCCATTTTCCAGAAAATCTTCAATTTCAGAAAAAAGATTGTAACCTTCGGCGGGGAATTTTGTTGTTTTAGTGTAAAGCGAATAATTAAAGAATATACTCCAGCTCCCGGTGATTTTTCTCTCCTTTTTCATCGGGAGCTTTTCTTTTAAATATGATATTCCCGCAAAAAAGAATATGTTATAATTAAATTATGAAAAACGGCTTTGAATCAGTAAAATGCGATGAGAAAAATCCAAAATGGCAGGAAGCGTCAAAACGCGAGACAGCAATTTACGACAGGAACGACATCCGCTCGGAATTTGAGCGCGACTACACAAGGCTTCTTCACTGCCAGGCCTACCGCCGCCTTAAGCACAAGACACAGGTTTTCTACGCGCCGCACAACGACCATGTATGCACAAGAATGGAACACGTTATGCACGTGGCAAGCGTTGCAAGCACAATCTGCAAGTATCTTGGGCTGAACGAACAGCTTTCCAACGCAATCGCGCTCGGACACGACATTGGGCATGCGCCTTTCGGACACCACGGAGAAGACTGCCTGAACTCGCTTATGGAGCAGAAAGAAGGCAAGGACGCACCAAAAAAATTCTGGCATGAGCGCAATTCCCTGTTTTTTGCAGATTTCATAGAAACTCTTCCTGACCCGGACGGAATCGCACAGCCGCTGAACCTTACATACGCCGTGCGCGACGGATTAATCTGCCACTGCGGAGAAATCGACCAGCAGGGAATAAAACCCCGGGAAGACGCGATAGACTTGTATTCAATAAAACGCCCCGGACTTATACAGCCGTTCACGTGGGAAGGCTGCGTTGTAAAAATCGCGGACAAAATCGCTTACCTTGGAAGAGACATTGAAGACGCGCGGCAGTACCACATTCTGGACATGGCTGCATACCGCCACATGAGAGAAATTGTGGCGACAACTTTGAATTCAAAAGGAAACCATGCGTTCCGAAGCGGAAAAGCCGTGAACACAACAGTCCTTATAAACGACCTTATAGTTGACCTTTGCCAGCAGAGCAGCCCGGAAAAAGGACTCTGTTTCAGCGAAGAATACTTCAACTTCATTGTTGAGCTGAAAAAATTCAACTTTGCGCACATATACAACCACTGGCGACTGAAAGAATTTTCATACTACGCGGACAACTGCATACAGACAATCTTCAGAACATTGATGCGATACTACGAGCACGCAAAGAACGGAAGAATGGCGCAAGCCTTGAAATACTATCCAGTTTTAGGAAAAACATTTGTGGAATGGCTGATAAAATACACAAACTACCGCCCGGCAACCTGGAAAACAGAAGTAGACAGAAAAAAAATCCTCCGCCTGAACACTGTGCAGGTATTCAACCTGAACGACATAGCCTCATACACAAAATGCGTAGTTGAATTTATTTCCGGAATGACCGACGTTTTTGCAATACAAGTATATGAAGAAATAATTTCGTTCTAGAAAATTTAGCCGTTCGACCTTATTCCATCAAAATCAGAATAAATAACCCGAACGGCTAAGACAGCCAATAGACGCAATATTCTTATGCCTTAGTTTCTTTCAATGCGCTTATTTCAGCCATTGAAAGCCCAGTACATTCTGCTATTATTTCTGCGGAAATATTGCATTTCAGCATATTTCTTGCAGTTTCAAGAGCTTTTTCTTCTTTGCCACGTTTTTCACCTTCTGCAAATCCGGCTTCCCGGGCATCGTCCTGCCATTCGCGTACTTGATCTCGCCACAGCATATAGTCTGACTCCCATTTATTGAATTTTGTGCATGTTTCAACTCTGGCCTGTATTTTACTTGTAAGTTCATCAGATGCACGCCGCTCCTTCAGAAACTTAAGGAACGCGTAAACCGCTGGATTTTCGGCCTTTTCATAACTGCTTGCATTATAAATCACTTTGTGGATTCTGTCATTCAAAATGAAGTCGCCGTCCTCTTCTTTTGTAACGAAACTGTACACAGGCTTGTCGTCTCCGAACGGATCATCAAGGCAGATAAAAATTATGTACGACTCTTTCATATTTCGGTAGCTTTCGCCGCGGCTTAAATGCTCAACATCAATCATGCCCTGATAGTAACGCATTCTTAAACCTTCATCGGCTCGAAGAACAGTCTGCATTTCTATATCTATCACGCGCCCAGACTCCTCCAGATACGCGTCCAAGCGGACACCTCTTCCACCAAAAAGCGCCTCAACAGTATGCTGCGACGTAAGAAATTCAATTTTCTTCACCTTGAAGCCAAGCAGGCTTTCCACAACGCCGCGTGCAATCTCCGGATCGCGCATTATCTTGCTGAACAAAAAATCATCCGTGAAAAACAAATCCTCGAACCGTTTCAATCCGTATTCCATCAAACCTCCTCATTTACCACGAATGTTGATTTTTTTACAAATTATGAAAAACTCAACATTCATATATTTATCGCGAAAATATTCCAAAAACAGAAATGAATCACATTTTTTTTGAAAAAAAAGCGGAAATGAGCTAGCGATAAATTTAATTTTCAAATTGCTGACAGAATCAAAAACTAGCAAACAGGAATAGTTTTTATCAGTTCATACACATTCTGAACATCAGAAAAGCCAAGTTTTTTCAAACTGCAACAGCTTTCCTGCAAAGCAAACGGAAATTCATCCGCCATCTGCCCGAAAATCCTCATGGCAAGATTTGAGCCAAGTCCGCACTTTTCAGCTTCCGCGGAAAAATCATCTTTTGAAACAGAACTTCTTGAAAATTTTCCGTTGATTCCTAAAGACATTTCATCTGTTGAAGATTCATAAATTTTTGTACTTATAATATCATAAGCTGGAGCAAGTCTTAGCGATTTCAAATCCTCACTATATAGAACTGAAAGATTTTTTATATGATTATCTGTATTTCCAATCAAATAATTGAAAACAACTATTTTCCAGAGCTTCAGCATATCTTCAATCGGATTAGAAAATTCAGAACGCACAAGGGCAAACATTTTTTTCAGATATTCACATCCAGGCTTTTCATATTTATCAGAAGAACTTATTCCTAAAGCCTGCGAAAAATCTTCCTGATGAAGCCTGAACGGAACTTGCAAACCATCAAGAAAACGGCAATTTTCTTTTATAATTCTGTCATAACGCTTTGTTGCGAAAAGAAGATTTTCATCCGCGGAAGAATTTTCAGATGTATTTACAATAAAACTTTCCGGCACTTCAACTCCAAGTTTTTTTGCAGTCATAAGACAAAGCTGCTCATTTGCAACAATTTTATGCAGGCGCACATGACTTTGCTTAACAATATGAGTGCTAGGCGCGCTTCCAAGAGGCTGATACCATTCTTTATTTTCATCTGAATAATACAATCCAGCTTTTCCAGACGCTCCAGTCAAAGACAAATGAGATTTTACAACAATATCAACAGACTTTTGAATTCCCTCATTAGCAAGTGCCAGGACTTCTTTCTTTGAAAGTTTTTTATAGCCTCCAGAAACTTCATCAGTATCAAAGTCAGAAACCCTTATCGCCCCTAAGCACTCTTTTCCAAGCTCCCGGAGAATTGAAATATAATCATTGCTATTCACATGAATAGACTCCGCAACACAACGACGCGTAAAGCCCTCCGGCAAAAGACCTTCAAAAAAATTCTTTGTTCTAACAGGTGAAAAAGATTTTTGCTCTTTCGGAAGACTTAAAGAAATAGCCCGACACCTCTGATCAGACACATAGTTTTCATTATAAGAAAAAGAAGCGTCCTCTGCATTTTTGCAGGAAATCACACCGACATCCTCAAAAAAGCCATTTTTTTCTATCTGAACGCGAAGATTCATTTCTTTCATTTTCCGCGCTCCTCCACAAATATGTCAAGAGAAAGGAGATTTGCCACGGAAAACGCTTTTTCAAGTTCGGCAGTAGGCTTTCCATTTTCCAAATCAGACAAAAAACTTACGCTGAGTCCAGTAAAATCGGAAATATTCTTCTGGGTATAACCAAGCTGCTTGCGACGGCTGCGAATCGCCTTTCCCAATGAAACTGAATCTGATATTTTCATGATGAACGCAGTATCTCCTTTTACAAAAATTTAGCCGTTCGACCTTATTCCACAAAAATCAGTATAAATAAGCCGAACGGCTAAGTCAATCACAAACTTGAACAATCGCTTTAGATTTTGCCTGCCTGCAAAACGCTTTTGAACGCTCTTTCTGAAGGGCAAAAATCTTTTAAAATACAAAAACCTTCCAAGGAAAATTCCCGGAAGGTTTTACTCAAATATAAATTTTGTTGTGGCGCATAGATTTTCAGATGCAGCTTTTAGGGAATCCTTTGCCACTCGAATTTTTCATTATTAATCTTTAAATATTCTCACATCTCAATTTGATATTATTAGCTAGGTCTTATCTATCAGCAACAATTCGTTCAGCATTAGTAAAACCTTTGAGCTCTTCAGATAAATTTTGAATATTATGATTCCCTTTTTTATTCAGCGGAATCCAAATTAATAATTTTGGTTTATTTTTAGTCGTTGGTTTCTACAGCACCTCCTGTTTTTTTAGCGGGTTCTTTCTCGAACTTTATTGAGCCTTTAATAAAGCTCTTGACTTGTGAATCGGCAATGAACGTTATTTTCACATTGCTGATGTCCAAAGCTGAAACATCTTCAGCATTTTCATGGCCAGTTCCGCCGAACGAAACTTTGAACATGCCCAAGCCGTCGATTTTGATTTTTACGCCACGGATCAATTCATCCTGGATTACCAAAACCAATTCTTCAATTACGCATTTCACATCCGCAACTGTCATTGAAGTTGAATGCGCAATTTTCTTAGACAAACTGCTCAAATTCATCGTATCGATGTAAACTGGAGCGGGATGATATTTAGCAGGACTTTCCAAATCCTGCGGATTAATATGTTTCTGTATAGAATACTTCATGTTAAAATCCTTATTAAATTTCACCCCTTTTGAATACCATCCCTAAATTTTCAAAGCACTGCATCCGAAGCCTCAAAAGGGGCTTAGAATATTCCGCCACATACGTGGGGATATTTTAAATATACAAACACAGATTTTAGCCGGCAAGTTTTTTTTCAGTTTTCTGCGATTTTTTTGAAAATATTTTTTCAGTAAAAAACAAGTTGGTTTTAAACAAAAAACAACTTGTTTTTACGCCAGAATCAACTTATTTCCGCACGAAAAACAACTTATTTTTAACTCAAAAACAAGTTGTTTTTTACCGTTTCCCAGCTTGAACCATAAAAAATGGCCGCCCGTTTATTCAGGCAGCCATCAGCAGATTCACGAAAACTATTTCAGCTGGGCGGTTTCGATGTAGCCGGAACCCGTTTCTGCAATGCCATAAGCTAACACTGGATTTGATGTTCCGTTTCCGCCAGTTTTTCCGTTCTTTTCTCCGGCATATTCACTGCCAGTACCACCAGAAGAATACAGTTTTGGAATTTCTCGAATCTCGCCTTTCAAATGTCCGTTTCCTTCGTCCTGATATTTATACAGACCAATATTGATGTCATCGCGCAAAACTTCGCTTGAAGTAGGCAACATTATAGATTCCCATGCTCCTGTATACATATTGTTGCTGTCTGTTCCAGATTTCACACCGTCTGAAATATCTGTATCAACAAGATAAGCATACTTAGGATAACTCATAGAATTCATCCAGTAACCAATATAAGGAATATTATTTCCCTTGCTGTCTTTTGCAACTTCCATGGTTATGTACTGACCAGAAGATCCATATGAATCAACTTTCACAAGATTCTTTGACGAGTCAAAACGAGAGTCATAAGAATCAAGGTATGCATAATACAACGAGCCAGCATTGCTGCGGTTATAAGCCGCAATATGTATATGACCATCATCATCTACTGCGATTGCACAAGACTCGCCGGCAGTTCCGCTGAAAATAGCCACAGGAGAAGCCCATTCTGTGCTTGGCGCACCTTTAGAATCTCTCTTTCCGGCGTTAGCCAAAGGATTTTTTATGTAGCTGTACCACAAACTCTTGTTTATGGCATCATACCAGACCGCGACAACAACATCTGAATTTCCATCTGCAGAAGGCACTGCCGCAATTGAATAATATGAACCCGGCTTTGCAGAAGAATTTTTATCAGTACCAGAAGTTACATTAGAAACTATAGAAATTGTGGAGTAATTTGGATTATAGTTGTTTTTAGAGCCACAAGCCGTTTGCCAAGCATCATCTGCAAAATCTCCAAAGCTGAAACTAGATTTAGAAAAAGCAAAACTCTCCAAATTCGGACTTGCATTCAAATCATACTGTCCTGCCTTAAATTTCAGTTCGCCCAAAGTGTTGTCATAATACATCATATAAAGATTTGTTAAGTTCTTACTTGAAGAAGGAACTACTGTTGCAAACTGAGAGCAGTCGCCTTTTGCAAATCTGTATACATTTGAAGCATAAGAAGGATTATTGCCCCAATAACCTAAGTATTCCAAACGCAGACGGTGATAGTTTGTATAGCCAGAATACTTATCAGCACTTGCACTAGCTGTAGCTATAGTCCCCCACTTGCTGGAAATCAAGCCAAAACGACCTGCCTTTTTAGCTGGAGTATAAGTATCTGTTCCGCCGTTTGTACCAAACATATTTCCGTTCTGGTCAAAAGTAAATCCAATTTGGTTCACACCAGTCCAGTCTGTAATCCAAGTTTGATAAGAGCTAGATGTGCCATCTGGATAACTTGCCAAATCCTGGCTATGAGCGAAGGCAAAGCCTAACATTCCGTTAGCAGGATTTACGTGCATAACAACTTCGCTAAGCTCGCCGGATTCCGCAACCGCTGCTTTTGAATTTATTTCCCAGATTGCAAGCTCCACGTCATCAGTAAGAAGATTGTTGTTCTGACTGTTTGGCTGGCGGTTGTAATCACCGGAAGCATCATTGTTGTTAACGTTATTCAAGCTTTCAATACCATTCACAGAAACAGAAATCTTTCCAGATTTTGCACCATCAGGAATTGTAACCGAGTAATCATTTCCAAGGCTTCCATTTGCAGATTTATCGCTTGTGAACGTTACAGTTCCACCAGACAAGTTAAATCCCTTCAATATAATTTTTTCTGCATTAACAGAATCCGAAGTTGTCTTTCTATAATAGTAAACAGGATATTTTCCGAGCGCGCTTCTTCCATAAACAGAAGGATTCGTTACTTCCAAATCCGTAAGCAATGTGTCTAGCCCCGAAATATACGGCACAACATCCATTCTGTACGCCGGCTTGTTGTAAATACCGTCAGTGGTGTCTATCGAGCCATCGGAATTCAATTTTGAAGAATCACTTTCAGAAGATTTGTGCTGGTCGTTGTTCAAGTGGTCAACAGCCATAACGCCGAAGCTTATGTCAGTTCCGGCAATTCCAGACAGTTTTGAAGTGTCTATGCTCAAAGTCCAGTTAACTTTGTGGCCATTCTGGTCAAAATAATCATCTTCAACTGCAAATTTCCAGCCGTTGCTTTCCATTGAAGCAGAAGCAGCCGCCCACTTGTTTTCAGAAGCGTTGTAGAATGCAGCCTGGACATATTCACCGCTCTTTCCATCCGTGCCGTAGCCAGCATTTGAAAGATAATTGCTGAATGTAAATTTCTGCGCAGAAGTTCCGCTGCCTTTGCCAAATTTTATCCACAAAGAACTTAGGCATACGTCATCATATGCAGTTCCTCGGATTACAATTTTTCCTGAAACTTTAGGATCGCCGTCATACAAGCCAGTTGAACTGCCCTTGTAGCCGGAAGCGTTTTTCCAGTCAGACTCAAGCTCAATGTGACCTTCAGAAAGGCTGTTGTTATAAAGACTGTTGTCATCCTTGCCGTTCCAATAGAACGGAGAAACTGCAACCGTTGGAGCAACTGTATCGGCAATATCCTGTTTCAGCTGGGCGTTCAGAACTGTCCACTGTGAGTCCTTGCACGGAGTTGTTTCTTCTGTTGAATCCCAGAAACTGAACTGATACGTGTTTGTGTTGTCCTCAAAATCTGAAGAAGAATCCAGCTCATCGTTGGAAATCACAAAGGCTTCCTTGCTGGCATTGATTTTTCCTGTTTCAGAATCGCCAGTTTTTGCCGAAGAAAGATTCTTTGCATTTCCTATTCCAGCTTCTTTTGTAAAAATATAATAGAACGGAGCTGTTCCTCCTACAAATTCCGGTTCAACCTGCAAGTTTTTCTTGATAGTCCAGCCTTCTGCGTCAAGATTCCAGATTTCTGTTCCTGACGAAGTTGTTGATTCCGACCAGTCTTTTGTGTCTTCTGCCAAATAAGCAAAGACTTTGCTTTCGTTTTCTTCATACTTGCCGTTTGAATTCAAGTCCGTGGAAAGGCGAACGCGGGCAATTCGCGGCGCATTATTGCTTACAGAAGTTTTTATGTAGCCGTGGTTTGAATTTCCTGCCTTGTCAAATACAACAATGTGAATTTCAATCGGTCCATCCGGAATATTTGTTGAGTCAACGGAAGCATCCCAAGTGTAGTTCGAGCCGCTCTTTGCAAACGACTCAACCATTCCGTCGCCGTCATCATTTTTTACAGTGCCATCGTAATTCAAGCTTTCGCCGGAATTATCAATAACCATTCCATAAACAAATTCCGCTTCCACATAAGTTTGCGCGCAAGCTGAATCAAATGCAACTTTTCCAGAATCGTAGTCAACCGCAGTGATTTTTCTGTAAAGTCCGCCGATTTTTACAAGACCGCCAATGCGCACATTTTTATTGCCTTTCACATAGCCAGAAACAAGCGCATATTCGTTGTCTGCTTCACGAGTAACAGAATTTGCGTGAAAAACCGGAAGTCCGTCGGCATTGAAATAAACTTTTCCGTCCGCCGCAATTTCAGAAGTAATATCCGCGCGGTTTTCTTTGTTTGAATCGCCGTGCGCTTCCATTGGATTGTAAACGCGGACAGGATTCGATTCTGTTACATTTGCAGGAACTCGCTTAAAATAGAAGATTACATTTTCAAATCCAGAGCCTTCTTCTGTAACTCTGCCTGCCAAAGTGAAGAAGCCATTTGAATTCTGCACAAAATTCTTGTCGTCAAGAATAACTCCGCTTGAACCGTAGCCGCCTTTGTAAAGTTTTATCGTTCCGTAAGTTTCTTTTTCTGAGTCATTGCGAACATCAAAGAACTGCGGAGGCGTGTTGTCTATATTCAAGCTGTAATTTGAATAATTAGTCTTTTTGCTTCCTTCAGAAGCGTTGTCCGTAACGGTAATTTTTGTTTCCCATCGCGAATTGCCCGAAACCAGAATCTTGTAAGTAAGCTCATTGATGTTTCCGCCGCTTTCCACTGTATCCAGAACAATGCTTGTATCACCAGAAACAATCGGGCTGCCGCTCGAAGTATCTATTTCTACGTTGTAATTTGTTGCGCCTTCAACAGAAATTTCTGAAATACCGGAGTTGCTGCTTACAGTTCCAACCAAATACCAGTTTTCGCCGGAAATATACTTGTCGTCCTGGTATTCAACAGATTTAACTTCTGTATCAGAATTTGAAGTTCCTGAATACTGTACAATTTTTACAGATTCAAACGCTGGAACATCATTGTTTACTGAAATATGAATCGGCTCAGACCATGCGCCCAGAAGAGGATTGTCATTAGTTCCTGTATCAAGGGCAACCGCGCGCACGTTCAGAACTTTTTTGTTTTCCGAAGAATACAAAAGATTTTTCAAGCCAGAAACTTTCAATGAATAGCTCCAACTGTTTGTGCCTTTTACAAGAACGCCTTTTTCTTTTTCAGCTGAAGTTGGAATTTCAACCGGAGTTACATCATCCGGGCAGCCTTCAACATTAACTCCATTTTCATACTTTCCGTCGCCGTCCATATCAAACTGAAGATAAACAGCCTGAATTCCTTCATCATCCTCGGCAGTTCCTGTAAAGCGGATTGTTCCGCCCATAACCACATAGCTGAAACTATTTGCAGGATCCGTTACATTGTGAACCGGATATGTTATCGCAACGCGAGGCTTGTCCGCATCAGGATTGTAGCGTATGAAATTAACTGTGTTGTAGCCAACATTTCCAGCATTATCAACAATCTTGAACCAAACCGGAAGATTGTAAATTCCGGAAGAACCATTCTGATAGCCAACATAGCCTTCCTTCATCTTGATTTCCGAGCCGTTTTTTGTGTAAATATAATCAGTTTTTACAGTAAGATTCCAAACAACACTGGTAAGCTCATCAATGTTGAACCACATTGTTCCAAACGATTCAGAATCTTTGTTATATTCAGCCAGTTTTGCTGCATCTGTTATTGTTGTATACGGAATGGCATAGAACATTTCCGCAATTCCAGAATTCGCCTTTGCGTCATCAGAAACCTGGCCACTCAACGAAATATCGCCTGTAAGCTCATCATTTGAAGAATGGTTCATCTTGGAAATTGATGTTGGCGCAGTATTATCCACAATTATTCCAAGAGACATAGTTTTCGGTTTTTCAGCCTTGTCTTTTGCCTCGGCTTCAATTGTGTAAGAACCGGTTGGAATCGAACCATCCGCCGGATTAAAGTCAATTGTTTCCGACTCAAAATAATAGTAAGTTTTTCCGTCTATTGGTTCAGACTCTGAATTTGTAGCCAATTTTATAGTTGAAGAAGAATCATCTCTTTTATATGTATATTTCTTTTTGATTTCAGAAATATTTATAGAAACAGACAAATCCACCTGTTCAGAAACAGTATCATAAGAAAGAATTCTGAATTTTGCGTAACGGTAATTCTTGCCTCCAAAAAGCGCGTTGTTGTTCAAATCTTTCCATGCTTCCCAAGCAACGCCATCTGCAGAAGTTGCAACTTTAAAGTATTTTATTATTGGCGGATTTGAGTCAATGCTGAAGCTTATTGCCGAGCATTTTTCATTTTTTCCCTGGTATTGAATTCTTGGGCAAGTCCATTTAGCTTCTGCATTTGTCGGCTCAGATTCAGAAGAAGTGAACACGCCGCCTGCAGAATCTGTAACTCTGAAATACAATTTGTAGTCGCCGTCAATTTCTGTTCCATCAGAGTTTTTGTAAGTATAACTCCAGTTTGCGCCGTTCAAAACCGCTTCTTCCCAGCTACTTTCATCAAGACTTGCGTATGATGCGCCTGAAGATGTTCCAGATTTTCTTGCCATTTGAATTTCAATCTTTGAAATTCCGTCATCATCAGAAATAGTTCCGGCAATTTCTCCGCCGGAAAGCGTTGTTGTTCCGTCTGTGGAAATTGTGCTCAGCTGAATTACCGGCCGGTCAGAATTCTGGTCAATTTTAAGCGTTAATGTTTTTCCCGCATTTTCGCCGGACTCAGAAATTGTGTTTCCAGCCATATCCGTTGCAATCACAATGAATTCGGCATTTCCTTCCCCGATTTTTGTTGTGTCAATTCCAGAAACCGCAAATTTTCCAGTTTCAAGGGAAGTGTCAAAAGTTCCGTTAAGATCTTCAAAAGAAGTGCTGCCAGGCTTCTTGACTTTTAATTTCCAGTTCCAATCTGAATTTTGCTTAGGAGGATTCAAGTCGGAAATTGTTCCTTCTATTTTGATAGTCTTGTTCACATCAGAATTTGCCGCCGGCATTGCGTACGTTACAACAGGAGGAACTTTGTCAAAAGTAAAGTTCGGCAAATCTGTATAAGCAGAATTTCCAGCAGTATCAATAACGTTTATATAAAAATCATATTCTTTTGAGTCATACGTTGAAATATTAATTTCGATTACGCCGGACGCTTCCGTCAAAGGTTCAGAAAATTCTTTTGAATCGATTTTTTCTTTCATCGCGGCTGTTTTGTAAATTTCAACAGTTTTCACTTTGCTAACTGAATCAGCTGCTTCAAATTTTACAAAAATTTTGTCCTTGTTTACAAAACCTTTTTCTTCCAGCGCAACCGCAGAAGAATTTTCATCAGGATTTTCAATGTAAATTTCTTTCGTTTCAATTGTTGGAGCATCTTTATCAACTTTCACGCTGACAGTAAGTTCCTGCGACTCATTTCCTGCCTCATCGGTTGCAACAAGAATTATTGTAGAAACGCCAGACGCATTTTCAGAATCAAAACCGCCCACATCAACATTTACAGAAAAATTATTTTCACCGGAAGGCTGTATTGTGGAAATCAAATTGTCTTTTGATTTTGTGCCTTTGTATAATTTTATATCAAAAGAATTTTCCTCTGTAACAGGCTTTTTCGAAGCCGTACCGTCGCCGCCTTTGATTGTGAACGAAGAATTTATAAACCATGTGTTTTCAGAATTATAAACTTCATAAGAATTTTGAGCAGAAGAGCCCAGTACATAAGTTTTTGAGCCTGCTGAAGTTTCGCCAGTCAAATAAATATACGAAGAATTGAATTTCGGAGCTTCTGTGTCGACCTTGTAGTTTATTTCAAGGGATTTTTCACGGCCGTATTTATCTTTTGCAATGAATGTGCGTGAAATATCTCCAGAAGAATTTGTAAGATCATAAGACCAGTCTTTTTCTACTGAACAGTCCGAGATTTCCGCCACCTTTGTTTCAGAATCGCCGTCTTTCAGATAAATTGCAACAGTTCCGCTTGAATCTTTTACTTTTCCCTTCAATGTAAATTTTTCTTTTGCAAAACATCCAGGGCTGTAGTTTACATCACCCAGATACAATACAGAAATCTCCGGAACATCATTGTCATACGCTACTTTTATAGAAGAACTTTCATCTTCCGGGAATGATTTTGAAAGTTTGTTAACATCTGTAACTGTGAATCTTAAAGAATTTACACCTTCCTTTAACTTGGAAATATTTATCTGTCCGCTGAAAGTTGTGGATTTTCCATCTGTAAGCAAGTTTCCATCATTTTCAAGGGTTACGCCATCTGCTGTGCATTTTACAGACTGCACGCCGTCATCATCTGTTACATTTATGTACAGAATATCGCTTCCCATTCCAAAAAGATTGTTTCCAACCGTTATTTTGGTTTCATCTGTACAGTTCACATCGCCGTTGCCAAAGCTCAAGGTCGGCTCATCCGTTTTCTGGCAGACATAAACCGGGTAATCCGTTGTGCCTGTATTTCCAGCGCGGTCTGTAGATTCAAGCTGAAGAATTATTCCTGCGTTGTCAAAGTTTACTTCAAGCTTTGTTGTATCCACCTCGAACTTAAAGTTGTTCGCCGTGTTCGTAACACCTTCTACAGTTGCTATTGCCTCGCCAACCTTTGAACTTGTTCCATCATAAGAAAGACTCTGAATCACTTCTCCAGTTTCGGCTTTATAAATTTTCAGCACAGTTGAAACAACTTTGTCGGTATCAGAAGAAGTTCCCTGAATTGTAATCGTTCCGTTCACCGCGCCGTTTGCATATACCGAAGGAGTTCCAGAATATCCTGTTACCAGCGGCGAAACTTGTGTAAATTCCATTGTTGGAGGAACAAAATCTGTTTTGAACGGAACTGAATCCGTTGTAGTGCGACCGAACTTGTCTGTTACAGTGTAGCTTATTTCAAAGTCAGTGCCGTTTTCAGTTGTAATTCCTGAACCTTCGGCCGGCTTTCCTTTGCCATCTGTATAACTAATATCGCTTTCAGAAATGGAATCTTTCCAGCTGTAAGTTCCGTCAGCATTTTTTGTAACCGTGATTTTTTTTGTTCCGCGTTTTAAAATCGCTTCAGATGAATTACCTTCAAACTTGAACTGTCCGGAAACTGTTCCATTTGCTGTAAAAGTTTTTCCTTTGTAATCAGAGGAACCCTTCACTGGATCTATGAATGTTATTGCCGGCGCGCTGTTGCTTATGCAGATTGCAAACGGCTCCAGCTCCAAAGATTTTCCGTTTATGTCCGTTGCAACAATTTTTATTCTGTACGAGCCTTCCGCAAGAACTTTGCCAGAAGAAGCATCCTTTAGTTCCTGGTTCAGTGAATAAGAAGTTTTCTTGCCGGCGTTTATCGGATTTTTCAGCAAAGACTTAAACTCGCCTGCCTCGCCGTTATCAGAAACTTCCGCATACTTAATATCTATTGTTTCAATTCCGTCGTCGTCCGTTACAGAGCCTGAAAGCTTGTTGTTTCCAGTCTGGTCAAAAAGATTCTCGCCAACTTTTATTCCATCGTCTGTTAAAATATTAAAATCCGCATTGGAAAGTTTCACAACCGGATAATCCGTAATCTGGTGGATTACAAGCGGATTTCCGTCATCATATTTGTATGAATAAGAAGTTTTGTTTCCTGCGCGGTCGTACGCTTCTATTGAAATATCCAAATTTTCGCCGTCAGTTCCTTTTGTTGTGTCAATTTCAAACCTGAACTGTGAAGTTGTAAAAGTTCCGCCGGCAATTTCTGTTCCACCGCATGAAGCCTTCCAAGCTCCGCTTTTAAACGCATCGTTGTCAGAAACATTTCCAGCAACTGTTATTTTGCCGTTCACATATCCGCGGTTCGCCCTTGCCGTAAATTCCTGGCCGCCAGCTTTTATTTCAGTGTCTGAATCAAAAACTACAACATTGTTCACGGAATTAACCTGAACTTTCGGGTCTTCCTTGTCAAAAATCACAGAAACTTCTTTTGAAGTCTGGTTTGTAATTTCATCAGTTGCATAAATTGTAACAGAATAAGAGTCGCTTTTTTCATCATTGAAAACGCTTCCCGGAATTGTAAGGCTCCAGCCGTTTTCCGTATTGCTTGTGGTTGTAACTTTATTATCAAAATAATCTTTCTGGTTTACATTCGGATACAAAGTTACATAGCCTTTCGCAGAGCCGGAGCGGCTTTCTGCAGTTCCAGAAATAACCAGAGCCTCAGCTTCTGTTGAAGAATTCTTTTTCTTCAAATAGACAGTTGTTCCAGAATTAGGCGCGCTGTAGCCTGTAATCTTTACATCCGGCGGCGTAGTTCCTGCCTGAACCAGGAATCTGTATTCTGTTGTGCCATTGTAAAAACCAACATTCGACTTGTCCTGGCCTTTAAGCTCAATTCCGTAGAACTGCGCAACTTCCACATATTTTGTGCTAAGGGTAAGGCGCCCTGTGTAGTTTGAACCGTTCTGCGTCCATTCACAAGGAACTTCAACATCATTGTTCGGCTCGGCAGCGGTGCTTTCAAGCCGAGCTCCGTTTTCATCAGTTTTGTAAACAACAACCTTGAAAGAGCTCTTGTCAAGCGGAACGTTGCTCAAACCTACTTTTGCAATTATCGTAATGTTTCCAGAAGTTGAAACGCTTCTTCCTTCCCAGCGTTTTTCAACCGAAGAATCAAAAGCATCAAAACTTGTAATTTCAAAACTTGGATTGTTCAGCGGATTCAAAGAAAACGTTCCGACCGGCGCCAGGCTCAACGTCCTTGAAACCGCCGCTCGTGAAGCTGAATCAGAAGAATCTTCATATTCATCGTCGGATTCGTGCTTAAACTTTTCCAGCGTTGAAAGAATATTCTTTTCATCTTCAGTAAGCGTTTCACGGTTTTCCGCCCGCTTTGTTATAAGAGAATAAAGATATTTATACGCATTTCCCTTAGTATTATCCTCGTTGATTTTGCTTATAACATCTGTGTAAATTTCTTCATATAAATAGTAGCAGTCAGAAATATTTCCGCGTTCCGAACTATCAGAAGCAACGTCCGCGCCTTTGTATGTTCTTGCAGAGTCAGAAACTGTCGCCTTGAATTTTCTGTATCTTGTGTCAAAAACCTCGCCAACAGCGCCGTAAATCGCCTTGTAGAATTTGTTTGAATCTGAAAGTTCCGCAGTTTCTGATTCAGAATATTCGCCCACAACAATTCCAAGTGAAGGAGGAATATTTGAAACTTCACGTCTGGCTAAATAACTGTCGTTTTCATCAAAAACTGTAAAAACAAATTTTGAACCGCTGTCAGCGTTTGTAACGGAATCATCTGTTATGTAGCCTTCAATTTTCATTGACGCGCCGAAACCGCCTGCCTCATTAAGCGGAGTTTCAGTGCTTGTCGCCGGATTTTGAAAAACTACCAAAGGAGGAATGTTGTCAATGCGCAGATTCGACTTGTCTTCTTCAGACTTTCTTCCGGCAGTATCAGTTGCTGTAACCGTAACAGAATAATCGCCGTCCACCAAAGGATAGCGCCTGTTTTCAGAATCGAATTCATTTATTTTTACAGACCAGGATTTTTTGTCCTCGCTCAAAACCGCATCAAAGGAATATTCATTGTTACCCCCCCCCACGAGTGTAACTTTCACAGATTTTATGCCTGAATCATCCGCGCACTTTCCGCTTAAAACAAAATCTTCTTTTATAATTGCACCATTCTGAGGATATTCAATTGAAACCGTAGGTTTTTCTGTATCAACGGCTTCGCCCAAGCCGACATCGCAGGCAAGAAAAATAAATGAAATAAAAAAAGCAGAAAAAGCAGACAACAAAAGTTTTCTCATAAATACACCTCAATTTATTAAAAAACAACACCAAAAAAAAGCCGTTATCTCTCGATATTTTGTCGGTATAAAAAGAAATTTTCTTTAATGCTTCACTAATATTTACCGAAAGGTAATTCTATACTATTTAAAAAAAATAGCAACCCTCCGGCTTTAAATCGCTTTTGCCGCCATTATTCCATGTGTTTTTAATCTACCAGCCTATTCTCATTCCCAGATACGCGCCGAAACCGGAACCAGTGCAGCTTTTCTTGAAATTCGCGCCTTGCGATGAAACTCCAAAATCCAGCTCAATAACCCGGCAGTTCAGCATAAATCCAGCCTGATGAACAAAAACTTCATTCAAGTACGCAGTTGAAAAACTGATTCCCAGCACATTGAACAAAGCCGCTTCAACAGAACCTTTGTATTCAACATAAGCTTTTGCATCGCCTGTCCATGGATACTTTACGCCGAGCCCCAGAAGAGCGTCGAATTTCATCCAGTTCCCAAACGGACGCCATGCAACTTCCGCTCCAGTTCTGAACGGCCTTGAAATCCAGATTTTTTTCTTGCTATAAACAACATCGCCGGAATCAAAATGAAGATTGTCTGATTCATTTTTTATTATGTCAAAAATATCCTTCGCCCCGTAGCTCATTGTAATAGTTGAAGAAGCCTCGTTGCCCATGCTTCCCGGAACAATCGGAATCCGAATGTAGCAGCGCCCCAGCAAAGTATTAAGAATCTGATGTTCAACCGAGCTTGAAAAATCGAATCCTATAGAATAATTTGAATTGTCAAGATTCGCAAATTCCTTGAATTCCTTGTCAAAAAGCGGCTTCAGCGGCATACAGGAATTTATTTTGTATAAGGCAACTACTTCTGCGGCAATTGAACCGTCGCTTCCGTTCACAAAATCAGAATCAAACCTTGAAAGCTCTGCGTGCATAATCGGCATGAACACAGCCGGCCCGAAACTTACGCGGAAATCTTTTATGAAAAATGAAACATCCGTTTTTGCGTAGCTGAAAATATCTGCGTCAGCATTTCCGTCCACAGAAATTGTTTCGTTAAGCTCGTTTCCGTAGCCAAGAAATTCAAAAAAACTCTTGCCGATATATCCGCCGCCAGAAGTTTCAAGTCCTGTGCTAACACCAACAGAAACTCCGTTCTTCAAATTAAGATTCATAAAAAAATCGGTCAGAAAATTAAAGTTGAATCCCAAGCCGTTCGGGTCAATTTCGTCTGCAATTTCCCGAAGGTCGATTTCAAGATTCTTCTTCAGAATTTCAGAAGCCGAAAAATAATTATTGGAAAGCCCCATGTTGATGTCAAATCCAAGTTCAAAAATCCGCCGCGGAATATCAATCCGTTTCTTTTCGTTCTTAGAGGCAAAAACAAAACCCGCGCAAAAGAGCGCAAAAAGCATCAAAACAATTTTTTTCATATTAATCTCCGAAAATAACAACTTTACCGTCAGCATGAATTTTCACCGCAAGATTCACTTTGAATTCCGCGTTTCTAGAAACCTGCAAAGTTCCGTCTGGAAGCGTCAAAATTATTTTTGGCATGAACGGATATGTTTTCAGCATTGTCTTTATGTCGTCGGTAAAAATTTCTTCATTTCCTTTTGAAAGCGAAAGCGTGTAGCTCGTTTTTTCCACATTGTTCAAATTTGTTTCAAACAGAATCGAGCCGCTCAGAGCTTTTTCGTTGTAGCTGAAAAGTCCGTTGTCAATCTTGTAAATCAGGCTTGCGGATTTTACCAAATCAATATATTTTTCAATGTCGTCCAAGGAAGTCGCTTCGCTCCGGTTGAACAAATCCTTGTCTTCATCCACTTTTGCAAGTTTCAGAATATTCAGCTTAGTTTTGTTTCCGTCCGAATCCGGCGCGTCCAGCTCCAGCGCCAAAGGAACAACAAGCCTTGCAGAAAGTTTTATTGAAACCGGAGAATCCTTGTTTTCCGCCTTCAGTTTTTCATAGTCTTCCTTTGAAATTTCCACGGAACCGTCCAGTCCGCTGAACTGAACATCGTAGTCAAGTTTTATGCTTTCAGACTTGCTGCTGTTAAAAAGCGCGGCGATATCCGCATAGGCAGAAGAATTTTCCTTGCTGAGCTGGCTTACAACAATACCTTCCGAATCAGTTTCAAGCGTCTCAACATTTTTGGATTCTATTTCTTTACCGGTCAAAATATCAACTTTATTCTGGTCAGAAGTTTTCAAAGAAAGATTTCCTGAAAAATCCATTTTTTGAATTGATTCAAGTTCCGGCTTCTGGAAATAAACATAAAGCGGAAATTCCTTGAACTTTATATTGTCAATAAACGCAGATTCGTCGCCAAGCTCGCTCTTCAGTGAAGAAAAAAGTTTGTCAAAGCTAAGCTCAGTGTCTTCCTCGCCGCTTTTTTTGGCATCTTCCGGAGTTTTGATTTTCACGCTTTTCCAGTCAAAAACAGGTTTCGCCACAACAGAAATTTCATAGCTTCCGTTCAAATCAACATTCTTTAGAACCGCATAGTTTTCCGGCATTCCTTCTTCACGCGGAAGGTCAAGTTTTATGTCGAAATCAATGGAATCTTTTTCCGGAACAACAGAAACCGACTCATCCTGCGGCGAAAGGCTTTTCAAAACCTCAGTTTTTCCGGGCAGAAGTTTCTTCTGCTTTTCGCCGGAATCATCAATTTTCAGCAAGCCGGAAACAATTTCCAGCCCAATCGTGTTTTCGCCCGATTCAGCCTGCGGCAAAGTATTTTTATAGGAAATTTCAACTCCGCTGTTAACCAAGGACATTTCTTCAACATAATCCGCAATATCGTCAGAAAACGGCGTTTTTTTATTAAAATGAAGCATATCCTGCTTTGTGCTCAAATCCACAACAACGTAGTTCGCCTTTGAAATTTTACAGACAGTTTCAAGCGTTACCTGCGGCTGCTCGCCGTTCGGAAAAACCAAAGTCGCATTTTCGCAGGAAAAACCTATTGTTTCATTGAAGAAAATTTTTCCGTCCGAATTGTTTTCCTTCGAGAAAACGCTTCCAGCCAAATCCATTTTTCTGTGAACAAAAGAAGCGCTGTCCTGAACTGAATCAAATTTTCTGCCGGAAGGAAGCTCCAGCGCCCCGGAAATATTTCCAGAATCGGAAAGTTTCGCCGTGATTCCAGACCATCCGTCCGGCTTTTTTGACTGAATTTCCAGCGAGCCTGAACCAATTTCACACTTTACAAAAGTTTCATCAGTAGAAAGCTTTATCCATTGCTCAATATTGCCGGAATCGCCCAAATCTTCTGTAAAACCAGTTATTTTGGAAAATTTTGTATCATCACTGAATTGCGCTGTTATAGAATACTTGCAGATATTCGATGGATTTCCGCCTGAAACATCGCCGTAAATTCTAAGGTGCAATGTGCTTGAAATCGTCTTTCTTTCAAGGTCGAAGAACAAATTCTCGTTGCCGGAAGAAATATCTACATTTTCACAAGAAGAAAGCTTGGTTCCGTCTTCCGAAAGAAGTTCAAACGTGAAGTCAGTAGCAAAATCCTGACTCGCATTTCCTTCTGTCCTAAAAACATTCAGAATTAATAAACCTGAATAAATATCCGCCGTTGTAAATTCCGGGCTGGTTATCTTGGTGTCAATTTTTTTTGGCGATTCCGCGGAAACAGCAACTTCCGCAAGAGGCAAATCTTTGTAAATATCGATAGTTTTTCCCGTGAATTTCTTGTTTATGTCCGGGAAATTTATTACCGTGGTTTCTTTCCGTTCAGAAATATCTGGAATTTCGATTTTCTGGCCAAGCTCAATTCCTTCTGAATCCAAGCCGGAAAAATCCATTTTTTCAAGATACGCGCCTACATCAACAGGAATTTCCGCAATCGTCATATCAATAAGATATTCCTGCATCTGTTTTTTCAAATTGTCCGGCGGGTTATAATCATAAATTGAATATTGAACCTTGCTGTCCTCGGAGCTGTTCACGTATTCCTTTATTTTTTCAATCGACATATATTCAGAAAGCGATTTTGAAAATTCGCCGATTGTAAAAGAATAGTTTGCGTCCGCAACAACAGAAACTTTCTGCGGAACCTCATAATTGCAAGAAAAAACAAAAGAAATAAAAACCGCAGAAACAAGAACTAATATAGATTTAAGAATTTTTCTCATATCCCTCTCCTGATTGATTTACAGAATCTTGCGAAGTCCGTTTTTTGAACTCCGCAAGATTTCAATTTAAACTATTTTTTCAGCAAAGCCGCAAAAGGATTGTAGCTCATTCCGTCATCGCTGCCGTAATTGCGGCCGCCGCGCTGAGCAACTCTTTCTCCGCGCTGGCCTGCCTTTGAAAAATCAGGCTTCATTCCTTTTTTTACAACTACAACTTTTCGTCTTTCGCCAGTTTTTTCCGCTGAAGATTTTGCCGCGGCAGAAGAATTTCCGCCAAGCCGGTTAGCGGCATCGCTTTTCAGAGAAAGGCTAATACGTTTTCTGTCTTTATCAAGACCGATAATTGTAAATTCAAAAATATCGCCGACTTTCACAACTTCCATAGGATCAGAAACAAAATTGTCGCTAAGCTCGGAAACGTGAATCAACGCAGTTTCGTGCAAGCCGATGTCAACAAACGCGCCGAAATCAACAACATTCTTGATTTTTCCGGTCACCTTCATTCCTTCCTTTAAATCTTCAAACTGAACAACGCCTTTCTGCATGATCGGAGCTGGATAGCCGTCGCGAGGGTCCCGGTTCGGCTTCTGAAGCTCATCGATAATATCGTTCAAAGTTGTTTCGCCGATATTGTATTTTTCACAAAGCGATTTTCTTGTTGCATTGTCAATTTTTCCGCCGGCTTTAACAGTTGGAAGAACCTCGCGGGCAACTGCGTAATTTTCAGGATGAACCCAAGTATTGTCCAAAGGATCCGCGCTTTCCGCAATTTTAAGGAATCCCGCGCACTGCTCAAAGGCTTTCGGGCCTACGCCAGGAACTTTCTTCAAATCCTCGCGGCTCATTATTTTTCCGTTCGCATCGCGGTAAGCAACAATTTTCTTCGCTGTTGAAGTGTTGATTCCAGAAACGTATTTCAAAAGCATATAAGACGCTGTGTTCAAATTTACGCCGACATTGTTTACAACAGAGCCAACAACTTCATCAAGCTGCTCGGCAAGTTTCTTCTGGTTTACGTCGTGCTGGTAAAGTCCTACGCCGATTGCCTTCGGGTCGATTTTTACAAGTTCCGCCAGCGGGTCCTGAAGTCGGCGACCCATTGAAATCGCGCCTCGAACCATTACATCAAGGTCAGGAAATTCTTCTGTGGCAACAGGGCTCGCCGAATAAACAGAGGCTCCCGACTCATCAACAACCGTATACTTCACATCGGAATCCGCATAGTTTTCGCTTATAACTTTTGAAACTATCGCCTGAACTTCCTGGGAACCAGTTCCGTTTCCAACTGCAATAACCTGAATATCATACTTGTCGACCGCATCGTTTATTGCCTTGTATGCGCCTTCCGGATCCTGCTCCTGAAAAATCTTGAAGAATCCAAGATATTTTCCAGTTTCATCCAAAGCCGCGCATTTTGTTCCGTTGCGGTAACCAGGATCAACGCCAAGAACGCGGCTTCCCTTGATTGGCTGCGTCATCAGCAGATTCTTCAGGTTTTCACTGAAAATTCCAATTCCATGCGCATCCGCCTCGTCCGACTCATTTGAACGGATTTCCCGGACAACCGCCGGAGAAAGCAGACGAACAATTCCGTCCTCAATCGCTTCTTTATGATACTTGTTGTGCGTTTCAGATTTTTTTGTTATCAAGTCAACCGCAGAATCAACATCAACATCAATTGAAACTTCCAAAGCGCCTTCCCGTTCCGCGCGGTTCATCGCAAGAATTCTGTGCGGCTTCACCTGGTTCAGCGGCTCCGAATAATCCCAGTACATCTGGTAAGTGCTGGTTTTCATAGCCTGCTCTTCAGTCTGGCCTTCAGGAACAATTCCCTTCGATTTTATGCTTCCGGTCGCCATGTACAAATCGTGAATGGCGGTTCTGTTTTCTGAATCCTGGCTCACGCGCTCCGCAATAATATCCATTGCGCCTGCCAAAGCATCTTTTGCAGTTCCAACGTTCAGCGCCGAATCTTCCGCATCTGTCTTTATGTATTTTTCAGCTTCCTTTTCAATTGAAGCGTCATCCATAACAAGCATTGCATCCGCCAGCGGCTCAAGACCTTTTTCCTGGGCAACCATTCCGCGAGTCTTCTTTTTCTTTTTGAAAGGAGCCCACAAATCTTCCAGCGCAGCAAGAGTTGTCGCCGACATAATAGCTTCATACAACGAATCTGTAAGCTTTCCCTGCGCAAAAACGCCCTTTACAATTTCAAGGCGTCTTTCTTCAAGATTTTTATATGACTTGAACAAGTGATCGCAGTCGCGAACCTGAACTTCATCCAAATTTCCAGTTTTTTCTTTTCGGTAACGGCTGATAAAGGCAATCGTGCAGTCTTCCTGAATCAAACTGATAACCGCGCTAACTTGCTGAATGCGAATATTGAGCTCTTCAGCAATCTTTTTCATAATTTCAACTTCATTGACGGTCAAAGCGTCAATTGCTTCTTGTGTAAATTCCATATTATTCTGATTTTAACGTAATTTTTTACCATAAGTAAAGATTATTGTGATATAATATTTCCAATAATTTTGGAGCAAAAATGAGTAACCTAGTTGATGAAATTGTTAAGGGAAGAAAGACTTTCTTCATAGCGCCGGACCGGTCGCTTTTCCCGCAATCATACCTTGAAGAATATCTGACGCTAGGATACGAATGCTACTTTATCGACACCGATATTTTTCTTCCCATAGAAATAAAAATCGACATAATTCTTTCAATTTTCAAAGATTCAATTCTCTTCTTTAATATCGACGCGCCTCTTCAGGACAGTTCATGGCCGCGGCTCATAAGCCAGCTTCAGGAAAAATATCCAGAAGCACAGTTCGGCGTAACTTACTCAAAACGCCAGACTCCGGCAGAAAAGGCTGCAATTGAAAAACTTTACCTGTACACAATCGGAATTCACTGCGGCTGCATTCAGCTTGAATACCAGAAGAAGAACAACTTCGAGCTTATTGAAAAAATGCTTTACGCAAACCAGGCGGCAGGGCGGCGAAAAAACGTGCGCGCGGTATGCACGAACAACTGCAAATTTCAGTTTATCCACGAAGAATCTGGAATTATCCAGGGAAATCTGAACGACATAAGCATTTCGCATTTTTCGGTTACGTTGCCGGAAGGAATGGCGGAAATCGCCGAGTATGAAAAAATTCCGGACATTGCCTTCACAATAAAAGGGCTCCGCTTTCACTCCGATGCAGTCCTTTACATGACAAGAAACACAGAAGCCGGAATTCTTTACGTTTTCGCCTTTTCAACAAAATCAGGCCAGGGCGGGCTTGACTACGCGAACAAGAAAGTTCTTATTCCAAAAATCTATGAAATTATGGTAGACAACTGCACAGAACTTTTAGACAAACTTTTCAACTCTGCCACAAGGCAACGGAAAAACTATTCCAAGCCGAATCTTGATGCGCTCACAGATTTGAATGAACTGATAGAAAAACAGTAAATCCGCGCCGGTTTTCTAGTTGATTTTCCACTTGTTGTTTTCGCGGGAAAAACGTTTCGCATTCACTTCCAGAAGCCTTCCGTCATCGCCAAGCATTTTTACCATATTTGTAATCAGATTAACTTCTGAAATCTTGAAATTTGTGCCGTCGTAGTAAATATGAACACCTTCCGCCGGAAGTTTCTTGCGCGCCTCGCTGTACCAGTCAAATTCATACGAAAGGCAGCACAGCAAACGTCCGCACTGGCCGCTTATTTTCATTGAATTCAAAGAAAGATTCTGGTCTTTCGCCATACGAATTGAAACAGGACGAAGTTTGTCGCTTATTCCGTGGCAGCAGAACGGTCTTCCGCAGGCGCCAAGGCCTCCGACAATTCTAGATTCATCGCGGACGCCAATTTGCCTGAGCTCAATGCGCATTTTGAACACGCCGACCAAATCCTTTACCAGCTCCCTGAAATCCACGCGGCTTTCAGAGCTGAAGAAAAACAGCGCCTTCGGCTCATCCACAAGAAAATGAACGGAAATCAGCTTCATTTCCAGCTTATGCAGCGCAACCTTTTCCTTGAAAACGCCAACAGCTTCCTTTTCCTTTGCGTTGTTTTCCGCCTCCTTTGCAATGTCGTCAGAATTTGCCTTGCGGTCAATCACGACAACATCGGAAGGTTTTATTCCCATCGGCTTTTTTGAAAGACCGATAAATTTCGCGATATCCTTGCCGTATCTAGTTGGAACAATAACTTTCTCGCCGACACGGACATCTATCTTCTTTTCATTTCTTGCATAAACGGTTTCGCAGGAATAATCAAGCTTCAGCACATAAAGCGGAGTGTCAAAAACATAATCCTCTTCACGGCCGCCTTCGCCATCGTCTTCCAGTGACGAAAGACTTTCATTTTCATCTATATCTTCTTCAAAAATATCACTCATAAACTAACTTTCCTAATTATACCTTATTCCGTCAAAAAATCCACCAGCAAGCCTTTAATCTCTTCAATTTTTGCCAGCAAATTCAGTTTGTCCGCATGATTCTGCAAGACCATCAGCGCAAGCTCGTCCAGTTTTTTGTCAACAATCCGCACATTGAACAGCGGATCCACGGGACGTTTTTCCTCAAAATAAACTGATTTACGGTGTGAAACGCCCAGCCTCTTCCTGCTTCTGATTTCGTAGTTGTTTTTTTCAATATATTTTATGAACTGACCGACCGCCTTTCTAAAAACAGCGACATTTTTTTCATTCGCCGCCCCGGAAAGTTCCTCCGCAGCCATATCAACGGCATCTTTAAGATAATTCACCGCATCTTCTACGGAAAGCCCGGCGATTTCCGCCGGAAGCCCCGCGCTTGCAAGCTCCACCAGCTCCTCTTCTTTCTTCATAATGCTTGCAAAAGAAGATTTTTTTGTTTTTTCAGATTTTAATTTATCCTGCTCCTTTTGCGCCTGGCGGGAAGCAGCGGACGCGGCAGAAAAATACAGCGATGAATTCAATACATCAAAGTCGCCCATTAAAAAACTGCCTTGTCCCGGATTGCCTTTTGCTGAAGGAAATATTTTTTCGCCTCTTCAAAACGCTCCTCATCAGAAATTGAAATGCAATGCCCCTGAAAAATAACATCGTCTTCCATCTGCACTTTTTTTGCAATTATATTGCCAATAACAGCAGAAGAAGAAAGAAGCTTCACGCCTTCCTTTGCGGAAATATCGCCAAGAACAATTCCGCCCACAATCGCGGATTTCGCGTTAAGATTTCCCCGGATTTTCGCCTTTTCGCTTATAATCACAGCGCCGTCAGTATCAATATCGCCGTCAATATCGCCGTCAATGCGGATAAAACCATTGGCGCGCAAGTTCCCTTGTATAAAAGAACCGCCTCCAACCAATGTGTTTATTGAAATGTCATCTGAACGAAACGCCATATATTCCTATTTAGAAAATTTAATATTTATATATTTTACCGGATCAACTACGTCCGAACCGATATGAACTTCATAATGAAGATGCGGTCCTGTTGTAACACCCGTGTTTCCGATGTAGCCAATCACCTGGCCCTGGTTCACAAATTCACCTTTTTTTACACGGGTCGCGCTCATATGGGCATAACGCGTATACATACCGTGCTTGTGGCGGATAATAACATTTATACCAAAACTCGCGTCATATCCAACCGTTACAACCTGTCCGTTCGCCGTAGCCATAATCGGGTCGCCAGAACGCCACGTAGAAAAGTCGATTCCCTTATGAATGTACCACTGCCCTGTAATAGCGTGAATGTTAGGTCCGAACTGCTGCGAAATATGAACATTCGGATTATTAACCGGCCAGATGTTTGGAATTTCACGGAACAAAGAACTCTGATTGTCGAGCATTTTTCCAATCTGCTCAATCGGCTGAACAGCTTCCTCAAGATACGAAGTGAGCGAGCGCACATCAGCTGTTTCGTTCACCGAGCCGGCGGCAGAATCATTAGAGCCAAGCAGCGACATCAAATCTCCGCCCTGGATGGAAGCCTGAGAAACATTGCTGCTTCTGTTAAGCCCAAGAAGCGAAAGAGACTGAGAGAGCGAAGCCTGAAAACGTTTCGCCGCCTGCAGAAGGTTTGTGTTCTCATCGCGGAGCTCGTCAAGACTGGCGAGCGTTTCCCGGTTCTTGTTCACAAGGCGTGAAATTTCCGTGTTTGAAATAACAGCCCTGCGGTTAAAATAGAAGAACGAGGCGACAATTCCCGCAACCAGAAGAATTCCGAACGAAAGCGCAAAAACATTCGTCTGGATGTTTATGACTTTGCTCTGGGAATGAGGAACAATCATTATTGTCAGTTTGCTATCAAAAACCTTGAATAGCTTTACAAAGAAATTTCCGATTGCCTTGAAAAAAGAAACAAATCCGTTGTGGACATTTGAAGCAATCTTCTTTTCAATGTTTTTATATCTTTGTGTTCTTGCCAAGTTAAGCTCCGTTAATATTTATAAAAAATACCACGCGATTTTTTTAGTATAACAACAGAATTTGCCGCTGTCAAATTTTATCATATTTAACTTTAAAAGTTTGACAACTAAAAAAATCTATATTATCTTTATCGGTATAAACGAGCAAAAAATGTATCGTTTTATTTAGACATTCCTGTCTACAAAATACTCTTTTGGAAGAAAGCCATGCAATTTTTTGATACTCACGCTCACATCGGGCTTATTTACGATGACCCTATCGAACAACTACGCGTAATTCAGCAAGCCAAGATTGCTGGAGTTACCCGTATTGTCAGCATTAATAATTCTCTGCACGATTTTGCCAGAGTATATCCTCAAATCAAGGCGATTCCTGGAATTTACCACGCGGTTGGCGTTGCTCCGTCTGAAGTCGCGAATCCTGGCGCAGACTACATCAATAAAATAGAAGAATACTTGAAGCTTCCGAATGTTGTAGCCGTAGGAGAAACCGGACTTGACTACTACAAGCAGTTCGGCGACAAGCGTTCGCAGATTGAACTTTTCATCACACAGCTTGACCTTGCGCAGAAACACAACTTGCCGGTAATAATCCACAACCGCAACGCAGGAAAAGACCTTCTCGACATTTTAAAAGAAAGAATTCCAAGCGCAGGAGCAATCCTTCACTGCTACTCGGAAGATGCTGAATACGCAAAAAAATGCCTCGACATGAACATCTGGTTTTCTTTCGCAGGAAATTTAACATACAGAAACGCCAGAAATCTTCACGAAACTGTAATGAACATTCCGCAGGATCGAATTCTGATAGAAACTGAATCTCCGTTCATGATTCCGGCTGAATACCGGGAAAGAAAACGAACGATGCCGGCGTATCTTCCTTCAACAGCAAAATTCCTTGCTGAAATGCTTGAGACCGACCTTGAAAAACTCAGCGACCAGCTTTGGAAAAACAGCTGCAAGGCGTTCAACCTGCCGGAAGAATAGAATGCTTTACCATCCAGTGAAAATCGGCTCAATCGAGCTAGGCGGAAATCTTTTTCTTGCGCCTGTTGCAGGCTACAGCGACCGTTCGTTCCGTTCAATCTGCATTGAAAACGGAGCGTCGTTCACATACACGGAAATGGTTTCCGCAGAAGCGCTCACGCGGAACAACTTGAAAACAGAAACTCTAATGCGCCGCGCAGAAAACGAAAAAGTTTATTCAGTTCAGATTTTTGGAGGCGAGCCACAGAAAATGGCTGAGGCCGCTGAAATCGTGCTGGAAAAAACTCACTGCGAGTGCATCGACATAAACTGCGGCTGCCCCGTTCCGAAAATTGTAAAAACCGGAGCAGGCTCTGCATTGACTCAAAATCCTGAAATGCTGAAAAAAGTTGCGGAAGCGGTAGTCAACGCCGCAAAAGAAAGAGCCGCTGTAACTGTGAAAATCCGTTCCGGCTGGGATCAGAATTCAATAACGTACAAGGAAGCCGCAGAAGCCGCGCTGGAAGCAGGAGTTAACGCAATCACAATGCATCCGCGCACAAAAGCCCAGGGCTACGAAGGAAAATCAGACTGGAGCAAGCTCCGCGAACTAGTGAAACTTGCGGAAGGAAAAGTTCCGATTTTTGGCTCAGGAGATCTTTTCACGCCGGAAGACGCAAAAAGAATGCTGGAAGAAACCGGCGTTGACGGCGTAATGTTCGCCCGCGGCGCAATGGGAAATCCTTTTATTTTCACAAAGACAATCCAGCTTCTTACAACCGGTTCATACGAAGAAATTCCGATTTCTGAGCGGCTGAAAACTGGATTCAAGGAACTTGAGATGCTTTCCGCCGACACAAACGAGAAAAGCGCCTGCATGGAAATGCGAAAAAGATTCTGCGCCTACTCAAAAGGAATTTCCGGCGGCGCGGAGCTGCGTCAGAAGACAGTGCACGCTTCTTCAATAGAAGAATACCACGCAATATTTGACCCTTACATAATTTCGGGATAAAATCAAAGAATGAGTTTTCTACAGGCCATATCCGATTTCTTTGAATCTCTGTTTAACAAAAATTCTCCGGAAGTGCAGAAACGAGTCCAGATGCGCAAGCTCGAAAACGAACTCCGCTCGCAGGAGCCTGTTATATTCAAGAACGGAAAACTTCTTCCAAATTTCGCCGAAGCCATAAGAATTCTCTACGTAAACACAAAACCTCTGAACGATTTGTTTTCTTCAACAATTTTCAGCCCGGATGTTCCAAGAAACGCGCGTTTTGAAAACCAGCTTGTTCTTACAGGATTTTCTGTCCAGACGCAGAAACTGGTTGAATCTCTTGAATACGAAAACCGGAAAAACGAGCTTGAAAGCAAGTCGGCGATGACAACTTCGCAGATTTTTGACCGGCAGCACAAAAACCTTGAAAAAATTCTGCACGAGCTGAATACCGACCAGTTCAAGAAAATCGACCACGACCTGAATATTCTCCATCAGCTCGGAGATTTCTGCCGATTCAATTTTGTTACAATCCTTCAGATTTTTGACCCGAATTTTATTTCCGCGGATTCAAGATACCAGCCGAGCTACCAGGAAATTCCCGTGGAAAAAATTTCAAACATTCTGGAAGACCTTTATTTCATCACAAGAGGGCTGAACCTTACCGCAAGCACGCTGAACGCTGTTTCCGCGCTTTTTACGCTTGTGGCAGGAAGTTCATTCACGCGCGCGCATTCCGAGGATTCACTGAAGGAAAACCTGAAAAAAATCGCATTTGTGCTGAAGCACATAATTTCGCCGGAAAGAACAAGGCTTTTTATCTGCTATGCAAAAGGCGACCTGAACTACGCGCCGAAATTCGCAACATACAATGATTCAGCGCGGAAGCATTTCAGCGAGATGCTCCAGTCAAAATTCAAGTCAGACGAGCAGAGAATCAAAACCGAAATGAAGGACGAGCGAATAAACAGCGAGCTGCAGAAACTTTTCGGAACAACAGAACTTCTTACGCTGAACGGCTACAACAACGAGATGAACGCCAAGCTTCTTGCAAATTCATCAGTTTCTTTCGCATGGATTATGCCAATGCGGATTCTAAAAACTTTTCTTGCGATTTATCTTTCCGATTCAATCCGGGCGCTTTTGAACGACTTGATTGTGGAAGGTTTTTTCAACAATCCGCAGTACAAATCGGATTTCGCCTCGGATGTTTTTGCCGCGCTGGAAAGTTCAAAGTCTATTCAGGATTTTGAAAATTCTTTTTCTTCCGGAGAAGCAAATTCCGTTGCAATGCTCGAAGGCTTCATCCACGACTCGCACAACGACCCGGAATTCTTCAGAAAACTGGAAAACCTGGTCGCTTCAATCAATGACCAGGCGAACAAAATAATTTCAAGGGAAATCAACAACATCCACAGGCTTTCAAACCACATTTCAGGCTTGATTCAAGATGCAAAAAAGCCGACCAGCGAAATTATTTCAAATTTAAAAGTGCTAATGATGTCGTCAAGAAACCGCGATAATACAAATATAATGGAAGAACAATTCCCTAAATGGGAAATCTTCTTTGAGATAATGAAGAACTATGCTATAATCTCAAATTAGCCCCACAACTTCGGGGGGGGGGGAAGATAAGACCTATGGAAAACAAAACAGAGCGACAAATGATTGCTGAATACGAAAAGCACATTTACGACTTGGAACAACTTTTAGATATCTCCCGTTCTTTCTGCTCAACTTTGGAAGGCCCAAAGCTTCTGGAGTCCATTGTATTTTCATGCATGGCGCAAATGCGCGTAACAAACGCAGGAATTTTTGTCCTGGATATTCTTTCCTCTGATTATTTCAAGCTTGAAACAAAGCAAAGCGTAATTGACCAGAAGGACGGACTGAAATACCAAATTCCTTACACCGATCCTGTTGTAACAACTCTTTCAGAGGAAAAACGCCCTGTAACTCTTGAATATCTTCTTGAAAACAGCCCGAACACAAGCGTTGCTGAAATGCTGAAATCGCTGACGCCTACGCTGATTGTTCCGCTGATTCAAAAAAATCACATAAACGGAATTCTTTTCCTTGGAGAACGCTTCACTTTTGAGCCGGGAAGCGATGTTTCATACACAGACTACGAGAAAGATTTGATTCAGAACATTGCGTCGCTTGGCGCAATCGCAATAAACAACTCGGCGCTGATTGAACGTTCCTCAACCGACATGATGACGCAGCTGAAACTGAAGTATTATTTCTTCAATGTGCTCACGGAAAAGCTGGACAACGCGATGACGCAGAAAATTCCGCTTGCAATTCTGATGTTCGACATTGATTTCTTCAAGCATTTCAACGATACTTACGGACACGAATGCGGCGACTACGTTCTGAAGCAGGTTGCACACATCATAAAAACCGGGCTTCGCGACGATGACCTTGCAAGCCGTTACGGCGGCGAGGAATTTACAGTTCTCCTGAACGACACAAAAAAAGACGATGCCGTGCAGATTGCGGAACGAATCCGCTCAAACATTGAGAATTTTGACTTCACATTCAATAACCAGCATATGAAAGTAACAATTTCATGCGGTGTTTCTGTTTTTGACCACAAGACAAATCCTGTTACAGTGGCGGCTCAACCAGGCGGACCAGGGCTTGTACATGTCAAAGCACAACGGAAGGAACAGAGTTACTTACGCTCCGCCTTCGCTCGTTTCAACAGATTATGTTGAAAAATAAACAAATTTTCCTTCTTGAAATATTTCTTTTCTCATTCTGCGCTTTTCTTGCAAATGCCCAGAACGTTGCTTTTGAAGAAACAATAAATATACACGTGTGGTCAGAACTGGACGCATACCCGGAACTGGCGGAAGCCCAGGACACAAGCACGGAAATTTTCGACTATCCTTCGCAGCGGCTGAAAGATGTAGCGCCTTTTCTTATAAACGGAATGGTTTACGGATGGAGCTTCATTTACACGCCGTCAGACAAAATGCGCTCGATTCAGGAATATTTTGAAATTTCACCGATAAACCAAATCAACACAAAGGAAAATCCTATTGTCTACCAAAATCCATGGGTTCAAGACAACCTGATTCACATATGGGCAAAATACACGCGGACAAAAGCCCAGACGAGCAGCTTCAAAGCATGGAAAACAACAGGCACTCAGAAAACGCAGGGAACAGGAACCGCCTCCGTGAAGCTTGGTTTTGAAGGAATAACAGAAGCCACAAAAAACGCGGTCCGCGACGGAATAAGAAATTTCTACCGGCCGATAATCAAGAACAAGCCGAAGGAAATTTCCGGGAAAATAATAATTTCCGCCGAGCCAAAAATTGGAATTACACAAGGGCAGTATTCGGTAAAACTTGATTTTTTTTTGGAAACAGATAGAATTATAAAGTACACAATGTTTTAATGTTTCATTCCGCTTAGGGGGTCTCTTATGAAGAAAATTCTTGTTATATTGCTTTCAATGTTTATATTCGCTGGAAATATTTTTGCTCAGTCTGAAGTTTCGGCTCTTCCTGATGAAAAAGATAATGTGGATCTTTCAAAAAAGGTTATTATTCCAGAAGTTCAGCACACAGTTGATAAAACTGCAAAGGTAAAAATTGAATATATACCGATGACAGACGAGGCAAGAATCTATTATACTGCTATGTACGTAACATACGACTCTGGAGAAGCAATGAACGCGGTTCTTGGCTGTCTTGAAGATTTTACAAAACAGAACAAATTTTACCGCTACACATACTTGGACAGAGACAGAGAACGATATTTTAAAGATGACCGGGGCATCAGCTGGGCACAATATATTTCCCACGTAAAATTCACCCGTTAATCTTTTAGGTCAGGCAAATGGATATTTCAAACATCATCAAGAATCTGCACCCGCTGGAAATCAAGGTGCTTTTAAAGTATTCAGATAAGGACGAACTTACATCTGAAAAATTAATCAAGGAACTCGGCTACAAGGAAGGCCATGCAAACCAGGCATTTTCCTGGCTGAACGGAAAAGGGCTTCTTAACGAAATTGGACGGGTTGCCCATACTTACTACGAAATAACCGACATGGGAAAATCCCTTGCGAAGGACGGAACTGTAGAGGAACGTGTTGTTTCCCTGCTGAAAAATTCCGGCGCAAAAACTCTTCCGGAAATCGCCGCGGCTCTAAAAATTGAAAACAAGGACATCGGCTCGGCGTTCGGACAGCTTGCAAAAGACGGCGTTTTGAAGATGAATTCAGAAAAAAAGGCTGAATACACAGGCTCTCCGCTTCCGGCACGAATCGCAGTTGCCTCCGAGCTTTTGAAGGCAGCAGAAAAAAGTGCGAACGGCCAGATTGACAAAAAAGACCTTTCAAAAGAGCAGCAGGATGTAATTCTTACACTTGCGAAAAAACGAGGCGCGCTGGACAGCCCTTTCAAAATTATTGAACGCGAAACTGTAACATACAAGCTTGTTCCGCAGGCTGCAGAAGTAAAAACTGCGCTTGAAAAAGCCGGCGTAACAGGAAATGAAATCGGTGAAATCACTTCAAAAATGCTTGCTTCCGGCGAATGGAAGAACGGAACTTTCCGCGGATACAATATTTCACTTCAGCCGGCGCGAATTATTCCTGGAAGAACAAATCCTTATGTTCAGTTCCTGGAATCAGTAAAAGACAAGCTTTGCTCGCTTGGTTTCCAGGAATTTGACGGACCTCTTGTAGAAACTGAATTCTGGAACGGAGATGCTTTGTTCATGCCTCAGTTCCATGCGGCGCGCGACATCCACGATGTTTACCGAATCAAAAACCCGACACACGCAAAATCTATTGAAGAGCCTTATTTGAGCAATATTGCACGTGTTCATGAAAACGGCGGAGATTCTGGAAGCCGCGGATGGAACTACAAATTCGACAGGGAATTTACACGGCGGCTGATTCTGCGCTCGCAGGGAACAGTTCTTTCCGCACACCAGCTGCACAAAGCTGAAGTTCCTGGAAAGTATTTTGGAATCGCGCGATGTTTCCGCTATGACAAAGTAGACGCGACCCATCTTTCTGATTTTTACCAGACAGAAGGAATTGTAATCGGTGAAGAAGCGAATCTTAGGACATTGCTTGGCTTCCTGAAAATGTTTGCAACTGAAATTGCCGGCGCAACAGAAGTAAAATATGTTCCAGGATATTTCCCGTTCACAGAGCCGTCTGTTGAAGTTCATATCAAGCACCCGGTTTTGGGATGGTTCGAGCTTGGCGGCTCAGGAATTTTCCGGCCGGAAGTTACAAAAGCCATGGGAATTGATGCTCCTGTTCTTGCATGGGGAATCGGAATTGACCGAATGGCTTTGATGGCGCTCGGTCTGAACGACCTTAGGGAATTGTTCTGCGAGGATATTGAAAGAGTCCGACAAAGAACTGCAAAATTCTAAAAAGCGGGTTTTAGGGCGGCAGCCCTAGGAGAATGGGTAGGAAGCAACGAAGTGCTGACGAGGGAAAGACTTTTCCCTTCCAGCCTTGAATCCTACCCTTTTTTTATTCTATTTCGACTTTTTTGATGTGCGCGCCCAGACTTTTCAGGCGTTCAACAAGATTTTCGTAGCCGCGCTCAATCTGGTAAACATTGCTAATCCGGCTTTCGCCATGCGCTGCCATTGCCGCGATAACCATTGCCATTCCGGCACGAACATCAGGAGACACGAGATGCTCGCCGTGCAGAACCGACGGGCCGCAGACAATAGCTCGGTGCGGGTCGCAAAGCGTAATCTGCGCGCCCATTCCAATAAGCTTGTCCACAAAGAACATCCGGCTTTCAAACATTTTTTCAAAAATAAGAACGGTTCCTTCAACCTGGGTCGCAACAACGGTCATAATCGAAGTTAAATCCGGCGGAAATCCCGGCCACGGAGAATCATCGATTTTTGGGATTTTTGTTCCTACATCTGCGTTTGTCTTCATTTCTTGGATTGAAGAAACTTTTATTGTTTCGCCTTCCTGAATCCAGGAAATACCGAGCTTTGCAAAACCGACTTTCAGCGGGCGCATGTCAAGGTTTCTGACGCCTTTTATTTCTATGCTGCCTTTTGTAGCCGCCG
>SAMEA104315436__coassemble_809_pt1 | contig 41871 bp, 34 predicted proteins | sample SAMEA104315436__metabat2_high_PE_011 | metagenome-assembled genome bin SAMEA104315436 (sample SAMEA104315436) | gut metagenome | biome: Monkey gut; feature: monkey-associated habitat; material: faeces | place: China | collected 2013 | reverse complement strand
AAGGCCTTCCCATGCGCCAACCACACTGAAATTTGTGGAAACTTTTATTCCGGAGCGAAAAAATTCTTCGCCTTCAGTAAAATTAATAATCGCCGTTTCGCGGCTAACTGATTCAAGAATAAAAATTCCGCCTGCTTTCAGAGAATTAAAAATGTTCTCAAGAATTTTCAAATCGTCCTGAACGTTCTCGCAATAGCCGAAGGAAGTGTAAAGATTCACAGCGCAGTCATATTTTTTTTCGCTTGAAAAATTCCTAAGATCCTGCTTCAGAAGAGTTAAATTCACGCCTTCATCCGCAGCGCTTTCAGAAGCCGCGTCAAGCTCAGACTGAATTATGTCAACGCCGGTGACATCAAAGCCGAGCAAGGCCAGTTCAACGCTGATTCTTCCAGGGCCGCAGCCTGCGTCAAGAACGGAATTTCCGGGCTTTAGATTTGAAAGTTTTGCCACAGCCTTTGCGACTTCTGGAGCCTCCGCCCAACGGTTTTCATCAAAAATTACCGGTGAATAAATTTCCCAAAATTTTTCATTTTCAAACCATTCTTTTTTCATTTTTTCTCTTGTTAAAACAATATTTTTCGCTATTGATAATTTTTTTCCAAAATTCATCTAAAAAAAATCTTGAAATATTATTATATTTACAAAAACAAGATACTCGAAAATTTATTTTTTATTAAGGGGAAAATTATGGATTTGGCAGAAATTGACGAAAATGGAAAAGGTTTATTATTTTTCGGCGAAACAAAAGTTGAAAAACTTGAGCAAATAAAAGGTCAGTCAAACGTATTTCTGCTGGAAACAACTGCTGTTTTGGAAAGAACTTCTCAGTTATCGCCAAAAGCCGGACAATTTTATCTTATAAGAAGCAAAAAAACAACAACGAACTACAACAGGCCAATCAGCGTTTATCATTCAGAAGAAAAAATCAACGAAGATGGAAAAAAAGAAATAAAAATTCAGTTTATGATTCTTGAAAAAGGCCGCGGAACCCAGGAGCTTTGCCATATGTACATCGGCGAACCTTTAAGTTTAATCGGACCGCTTGGAAACTGCTGGCCGCTCGAAGATGCTGAAAAAATAATTGCGGCAAACAAAACTAAAACTCCAAAAATTGCGATTGTCGGCGGAGGAATCGGCGTTGCTCCGGTTGCAAATCTTGCATCAACTCTGCCGGACGGAACTTATGATTTCTATGCGTCTTTTAAATCTGGCTCATACGGACTTGAATATGTAAAAGCCGCAAAAACTGTAATCACAACAGATGACGGAAGCGTTGGAATTCACGGAATTCTTCCAGCTGGTTTTTCAAAAGAAGAAATTCAAAAAGCTGGATACGAAGTTATCTATGCGTGCGGTCCGGCTCCAGCCTTGAATTATGTAAAATCTGTTGCGGAGGAACTTGGCATAAAATGCTGGATTTCCATGGAACACAGAATGCTTTGCGGTCTTGGCGCCTGCCTTGGATGCACGATTGAAACAAAAGAAGGATTGAAACGCTGCTGCAAGGACGGACCAGTTTTTGATGCAAAAATAATTGATTTTCCAAAACCAGAACCGCGCCGCAAACCGCTTGAAAAAGACGAAGAACCAGATTTGTCTGTGGAAATCGCAGGAATTCACTTTAAAAATCCTACAATTGCCAGCGCAGGAACTTTTTCATACGGACAGAATTTCCGCGGCGTAAGCGATGTAACAGCTTGGGGCGGAATTGCTTCAAAAGGCTGCACATTCGAGCCGCGGGAAGGAAACAATGGGGAACGAAGCCTTGAAGTTCCGGGCGGAAATATGAATTCAATCGGCCTGCAGAATCCTGGAATTCCTTTTTTTGTGAAGGAACTTCTTCCTGGCATGCTGAACCTTGGCCCGGTTGTAATCGCGAATCTTGCAGGAAGCGACATAGAATCTTACGTTGAAGGCGCAAAACTTCTTGATAAAACAGAATGCGATATGATTGAGCTGAATATTTCTTGCCCAAACATCAAAGCCGCCGGACTTGCCTGGGGAATGAGCGCCGACACAGCGTATTACTGCGTTTCAGCAGTTCGAGCCGTAACTAAAAAACCGCTCATGGTAAAACTTTCGCCAAACGCGCCGGATAACCGCCCGATTGCAATCGCCTGCATAAAAGCTGGAGCAGATGCAATCAGCCTTATAAACATGGTTCACGGAGTTGCAATCGACATTGAAAAGGGAAAGCCGTTTTTCAACAATGTCCACGCAGGTTATTCAGGACCTGGATTAAAACCTCTTGCGCTCAGAATTGTTTACGATGTAGTTGAAGAAATAAACAAGCTTCCGCCGGCGCAAAGAGTTCCTGTTGTTGGAATAGGCGGAATTTCAACTTGGCAGGACGCAGTTGAATTTATTATGGCTGGCGCGCAGGCAATAGAAATCGGCCAGGCGAAATTCACAAATCCAAATGTCGCAATCGATATTGTGCAGGGACTGAAGCAATTTATGAAAACGCACGGCTACCACAATCTTGCAGAAATGCGCGGAATTGCACAAGTAAAAAACCACACAAATGAACTTGGCTCTGGAAATGAGAAAACAAAATATGCTGAACTAAAAAATATGATTCTTGCGGACAAGCCGATTGTTCCAAACATAACCGGCTCTAACGTGCAGAACAACTAGAAAAATAAAATATCAATAACCGTCGCTCATTGCACGGTTATTGTCTTTTATGCAAAGCTCATCATAAACCAAGCTTCGTTTTCTAAGCTCCTGCTTCAAGGAATCCGGGAACGGCATATTTCTCCAGAAAATTCCGCGGACTTCCTTGTCCAGCCGCTGGACTCCGTTCGATTCTTTTGTCATCCACAAAACATAGTCTTCAATAAAGAAAGCCTTCAGGTCGCCTTTTAATTTCTGCCGGTCGATATACTGGTAATACTGTCCGGTCAAGCCTTCTTCCATCCAATAATAAGACGCTTTTTCCTTTGCAACTTGCCAGCGCAAATCCGCAACAGCCGTAAGAACCGCAATTTTCAAATCGCGCGGATACATAGGAATAACAATTCGCCCACGGCTTGTAACACGGTTATAACGGTCAAAAGGCTCCCAGCAGAAACCTCGGTCGCCGTAAGTCGGAAGAAGAAGAACATAAGGAACAATTCTGTTAGGAACATTTTTGTGGATTCGGCAAAATGCGCCCGGATCAATTGATTCAACCCAGCGCAAAATATCGATTACATTTTCGCGGGTTCCAGTTCCACGCTCCATGCAATGATAGAATTCCCGTGTAAAAAGCGGAAACTGATTTCCCTGCCGCCCTACAGTCATTTTCGCCATCTGGCGAACAGTTTCAAATTCAATATTTACAGCATCGGTATCTGCGGCATGAGTCTGGTTTCCGCCGTTTTCAGAAAGTTTTCCTTCAACGCTATCGTAAACGCCCTTCGCATCCTCAAAATCCTTAAGGCAGCGCACATACTCCTTGCCGTTCTTGGAAAGCCTGTGAAGACGGTCGGTAATTTCGCTAAAAAGACGAATCTGGCTTTCTGAATAAGCAGCTCTATGAGGCTCAAGACCAGGAATTGTATTGTGCTCGCAAAGCTCGTCAAATCGCTCGCGGATTTCCTGCTCCAGAACGTTTCTTTCATTTTCCTTTATGTTTACAATATTTTCAGCAGCCTGCATTTTTCCTGAATTCTTTGACTGAAGCTGCTGCAGACGGTTCTGCTCCATTGTGGAAGCTTCTTCCGGAGTAGCCGCTTTTTTAGGCGCACGCTTTTCATCAGTCATCGAATTTGTAAGCCGGCCGCTGGCAATTTCCCTGAACCATTCATCCTCATAAAGAACTGGCTCGCCTGTGCGGTTTTCAAAAATTATCTTAGAAAAAAATTCTTTCTGCTCCGGTCTGAAAAGCGAAGGAAGCAGCACGCCAAACCGAACCAGCATTCTTTTTGGCATAGGCAAATTCAAGTCCGCCATTTTAGGCGCCATCCCGCGCAAAAGCTCCCAGTACGCAGAAATTATATTCTGACGGTAAACAGTGCGGTCTTTCGGGTCTTGACAGGTCAAATACTTTGAAAGCACCTGATGCAGACGCTGTGCAGAAGCATTTTCCCCCGTAAGCGCAGTTTTATAATAGCTTGTATCATCAAAAACTTTTGACGAAGCATCTTCCGTGAATTTTGTAATTTCATCAAACTGACGCTTGCTCAAATCAACTTCATGAATCGAATGTTTTTTTGGCGCAGAATCAACTTTTGCATTGAACAATTTTGAATGTTTTGTAAAATCCTGCATTGAAAAAGGCGAGCTGGTTTTTGACTCAAATTCAGACGAAACGTCCTCGCCTTCGCTGGAAGAATTATCAACATCTGCCAAAAGTTTATTTATTTCATCCTCAAAGTTTTCAGCCATCGCACACCTGCCAGTAAATTATTTTGAATATTTTATATTATACCACGATTTTTGAATGAATGGAAACTTCTCCGCTGTCAAGAGCTTTTATTTCGCCGTTTTTCAGTTTTACAACAAGCTTTGCATCTTCTGTAACATCTTGAACCGTACACATGAAGTTTTTTTCCTCGCAGTTTATCACCGGGGAAATTTCAATTTCTTTTCCAATCAAAAATGAACGTGATTTATATTCCTGCATCGCTTTTTTTATTTCTTTTTCGCCGCCATCAAGAATTGCAAGAAATTCGTTCACAACTTCTGCGCAAAGCTCAGCCTGCTTTCTGTTTTTTGAAGACGAAATTACGCTTCCGGCAATATTTTTCAATTCTTCCGGCTGATTTTTATTTGTTGAAATATTGATTCCGATTCCAACAACAGCCGCATCAATCATTCCAGTTTCAAAATTTGCGTTTCCTTCCGTAAGAATTCCGCAGACTTTTTTTCCGCCCACAAAAATATCATTCACCCACTTTATTTTTGCATCAACGTCGTAGATTTTTTTCAACGCCCGGACAACGGCAACTCCCGCAGAAGCAGTAAAAAGCGCCGGTTTTTCAATATTTCCGTTTGAATAGACAATCGAAAGATAAATTCCAGTTTCTTCCGGCGAATAAAACGGTCGCCCCAGCCGGCCGCGACCAGAAGTTTGACGAGCCGCAACATAAACAGTTTTGTGAAGCAGTTTTCCGCTTTTTTCAGCCAAATCGCGCTTCGCCTGAGTATTCGTGGAATCAATTTCTTCAAAAAATTTCACCTTTACAGATTTGTCCAAAATATGCGCCGTAATTTGTTCTGCATTGTAAACATCATTTGAAACAAGCCTGTATCCGCGGTTCGTTGTCGCTTCAATCTGGGCGCCCTGTTTCCTGAGCGCATTGATTGCCTTCCAGACTGAAGTTCTTGTTACTCCGCATTTTTCTGCAAGTTCCTGGCCGGAAACAAATCCGTCTTCTGTTTTTGTATTCTGCAGGACTGAAAAGACAGAATCTTTTACCGCCATTATTTTTTCTTTCCAAGCAATGTGAAATTTTCAGCAGGATTTGAAAAAACAATTCCGCTTCCAGGTTTTGAAAGACAATCCAGCTCTTTTACAGAATCTATAATCTGGCCGACCTTCGCATTTTCAGCAAGAATAAGAATCATATCTTTTTCAGGAACAATTTCAACGCCGAAAAAAGTTTCATCGCCAGGCCGAGCCGTTCCACGCGCAGAAAGAATTGTGCCGCCCGTAGCCCCGGCGTTTCTAGCGGCAGCCATCGCATCTTCCGCAAAACCTTTATTCACAATTATCGTAATAAGCTGATGTGTTGTTTCTGACATATTTTCATCCTTTCCGGTCGCTTTTCCGGATTTTACAAACTGAGAGACTTTTGTGCTGAACAAAATTCCAAAAGGCTGTTTTTTTTCTGAAGAAGAATCTTCCATCGCCTGCATAATTTTTTTTGTATTTTCTGAAGAAACCAGAACGTAAACTATATCTTTGTTTGAATCAGCCAAACCCAAAATCTGAAGAAATGTGCTCGCCGCTGTTCCTTTTCCGCGGGAAATTGTTCCGCCGTGCGCGCCAGCCTCAACCGCCGCATGAGTCAAAATTTCTCCGCAATTTCTAGGAACAATTCCAATAATCATGTCGTACATCAGCTTGCCTCCTTTGTTGAAATTTGATTTTTCCGTTTTTTCGCGGCAAACAGAATTCCAAGAACCTGAATCGCAATCAAAGGTGTCATGGCAACCAGCGCAATTACTCCGAACGCATCAGAAGAGCCGCCCGCCGCATGGGAAGCGCCCAACGTAAACGAAAGCACAAAAGTTGAAGTAATCGGGCCGGACGCAACTCCGCCTGAATCAAATGCGATTGCCGTAAAAAGTTTCGGACAGAACAACATAAGAAGCAAGGCAATTGCATATCCAGGAACAATTATTCGCATAATGCTGAAGCCCTGAAGCGCGCGCCACATCGTAAGTCCGATTGCAACTGCTGAGCCGGCCGCCAAAAATGTAAGCATGAGCTTGCGTTTTATTGTGCCGCCTGAAAGATTTTCAACTTGTTCAGTAAGAACCCAAACGGCAGGTTCAGCGCAAACAACAACCGCGCCGAGCAAAACTCCCGTTGCAATCAGAAGGACATTCCAGAAACCGCCAAATTCGGCAGCCTTTGCACCAAGCGCAGCCCCAAGATGTTTTCCAGCATCCATAAAACCGCCGTTCACGCCAACCAGAAAAATCGAAAGCCCGATAAAACTGTAAACAAGTCCGACAATAACTTTCGCAACTTTTCGTGGAGGCAAATGCAAAAGGAAAAACTGAAAAAATATAAAAAGAATAAAAAGCGGAAGAATCGAAAGCGAGGCTTCCTTTACAACGCTCGGAACCAGCTGAAGGAAAATTCCAAGACCGGCAATATTTTCAGATTCAGATAAAATTTCATTTCCAGAATCAAGAGCGCCGGTCAGTGAAAGAAATATTCCATAAGCCAAAACAGCCATAATCGGACCGACCGATGTAATTCCTGTAAGACCAAAACTTTCACTGTCTTTGTCTGCGCCTGTTGAACGAACAGATGAAACACCGATTCCAATCGCAAGAATAAAAGGAACTGTCATCGGTCCCGTTGTAGCGCCGCCTGAATCAAATGCAATTCCGCGGAAACTTTCCGGAGCAAAATACGCAAGAATAAAAACCGCAACATACAGCACAAAAAGCGTAACTTTTAAAGACCATTTTAAAATCGATTTCAAAAGCCCGATTGTAATCAAAAGTCCGACACCTGCCGCAATAATATAAACAAGCCCGGTTTTATTCACCGCAGAAAAAACGCTATGAATTTGATCACCGAAAACCTGAATATCCGGCTCGGCGACAGTCACCAGAAATCCGATTACAAAAGAAACGCTTAGCAGAATAAACAAATTTCTTTTTGAAACCAGCGCGGCTCCAGTCTGCTCACCCATCGGCCGAATTCCAATATCAACACCGAGCAAAAAAATTGTAAGCCCAATAATAAGCAAAATTCCGCCGATAAAAAATCTTAGCAAAATTGAAGCGCCCAGTGGCGCAACTGTAAGACCAAGAACAAAAACAATGAGCATTACTGGCAACACAGAAGTTACAGTTTCTTTCAACTTTACGAATATGTTCAAGTGCAGTTCCTCCGGATATTTTTATATTTATTTTGCGTCAGTTTGATTTTTCGCCGTAGCAGTTCCAGCCTTTGCGCTCAATTCCTTCAACCCATTTTTTTGCCCAGGCTTTTGCGCCTTCCAAATCCTGGTCCTTGTAATTTCCACATTCTTTTTCTGTGGCGGCAGGAACAGGCTTGTCCCAAACGGCAACTTTTTTCAGAACGTTCAACATACGCTCCGCAATATATTTTTCATCACGGTCGCCAAAAACTGTGAAATAAAAACCAGTTCTGCATCCCATAGGGCTAAAATCAATAACGCCGTCAACTTCATCCCGGATATATTCCGCAACAATGTGCTCCAAAGAATGAAGAGCTCCAGTTGTCATAAATTCCTTGTTCGGCTGGCAAAATCTTATGTCAAATTTTGTAACAACATCGCCTTTTTCACCGGTTTTCTTTGCCGCAATTCTTACGTACGGCGCAACAACTTTTGTATGATCAAGATTGAAACTATCAACCTTGTAATGACCTTCAGCATGTTCTGCCATTTTTTCACCTCGCATTTATATTTTTAATCTAGAAATTCAAGCATTTTCAGCACAACTGCGGCACATTCCTCTGAAGCGATTTTTTCATTGAAACTGTATGTCACTTCATAGCTGTCATCCGCATTGTCCGAAATGCAGCGCAAAATCACAAAAGGAATTTTATTCAAAAAACAAGCGTGCGCAATTCCAGCGCCTTCCATTTCCACGCAAGCCGGAGAACAAATTTCTTCAATATGAGATTTCTGCTCCGAATATGAAACAAACTGATCTCCTGTGGCAATTCTTCCGCGAATCAGCTTGTACTTTTCCGCGCTTTCTGAAAGCGCAAAAGCTTTTTCCGCCGCCTGAATCATATTTTCATCAGCATCAAAAGCCGAAGTATGCATCTGCGGAATTTCCGTCGGCTCATAACCAAAAGCCGTTGCATCCATATCGTGGTAAACCGCATCCGTAGAAACAACCATATCGTGAATATGCAAATTCTGCTGAATTGAACCGGCAATTCCAGTGTTGATTACTTTTTCAACTTCAAACTGAAGAATAAGACGCTGGGCGCAAAGAGCCGCATTAACTTTTCCGATGCCGCTTTTTACAACAACAACATCTTTTCCGCAAAGTTTTCCTTCATTAAAAATAAGATTTCCACATTCAGTTTTTTTCAATGTGCCGTTTTTTTTCATTTCCTCGCAAAAAATGTTTATTTCAACATCCATTGCGCCGATTATTCCTATTTTTTTCATCTTTTTTCCTATTCGATTTTTATTTTCCGTTTTTCTGCTTGGATTCTTCTGCAATTTGAACCAGAAATGAAACCACAAGAATTATTCCGCAAACAACAACAGCAGCATCCGCAACGTTGAAAGTCGGCCAGCGTTCCATTCCGAAAAGCCCGTAAAATTTCACATCGATAAAATCCACCACGCCGCGAGCCCTGAAAAACCGGTCGATAAGATTTCCAAAACCGCCGCCCAAAACTCCGCAAATTGCCCAGCGCTGAAGCATAGAAAAATCCTTGTTCCTGAAATAAACAGCAATAACAAGAATCATTACAACAAGCGGCACAAGCCCGAAACTCAGCCGGCGGACAGCAAGCGGCCATGAATCTCCAAGACTGAATGCAACTCCGGTATTATAAACCCTTATAATTCTTAAAAAATCTCCAAAAAAAGCAGGACCAATTCCAAGCCTGCCATCCGCATAATCAAGCGGAATATAAAGCTCAACCAAGAATTTTGCAAGCTGATCCACAAGAATCACAGCAAAAGTCAGTATAAATGGAAGCAAATTCTTTTTTTCAATATTCATATATCAAATATACCCTTTATATTTTTAATTTTAAAGAATAATTGAATGAATTTATAATCCTGTTGGAAAATCTATAAACTCAGTTTCAATGCCAGTTTCTTCCTTCAATTTTTTCGCAACATTCTGAACACCTACAGTTTCGCTGAAATAATGTCCCATCGCAATAAAATTTATTCCAGATTCCTTTATAAAATGATACGAACTATGTTCCGGCTCGCCTGTGATGTACGCATCAAGATTTGCGGAAACCGCCTGAAAAATATCGTTTTCACTTCCGCCGCCGCCAGAAATAACTCCTACGGTTTTCACAAGTTTTTTTCCAAACGGCAGAACACATCGCGGCTGCTCGCCTTTGTTATGAGCGCGATGAACCAGCTCTTCAACTGAAACAGGATTCTCCAGCTCACCTTTTACGCCGCACACCATTCCGCGCCATTCACCGAAAGGCTGCAAGTTTTTCAATCCAATTCTTTTGGCAAGACCATAATTATTCCCATACGGATTATTCGCATCCAGAGGAATATGGCACGCATACAACGCAACATCATTCTTCAAAAACGGCGAAAATCTTTTGTACGCAGCGCCCGTTAAAATTTCAGTTTCCGGCCAGAAAAGCCCGTGGTGAACAAAAAGAACATCCGCGCCAATTTCCGCAGCTTTCAGGGCGGTTTCTTCGCAGGCATCCACCGCAAAAGCAACTTTTTTTATCTGTTTTTTATCCGGATTAGCGTTCTGAATCTGAATTCCGTTTTTTGAAACGTCCGCAGGATAATTTTCTATTTTCAAGAAACTTCTAAAATATTCATCAAGCTCATTCAGCGTCATCTGTTCCTCCTGGAATCGCCTCGACAGTTTTTTCAACTATAGTTCTTAAATTTTCCAAATCCGGCTCGCGGGACAAATTCAAAAAATACGCAACGAACGGTGAAGTCTGCTGAACAAAGCCAAATCCTTTGCTGGAATATTCGCCGAGCCCCGAAAGCTTGAAAAAGCCGCAGACATCCGGATTATTTTCCTTTGCCAAGTCGTCGAAACAAATATCGCTCATCCAGTCGCCAACAACAAAAACCGGATTTTTTTCTGAATCCGAACTTTCCTCGGAAAGAACAAAATTCAGCATTGCCTTCAGCTCGCGCTCAGAATTGAATGAATAAAATTCTTTCTGCATTTCAAAAGCAACAGGATTTTTAAAATAACTTGCCAGCATAAAAAATTTCCTGAAAATTTTTGCATCCGCCAGCGAATTGAACCATTTCAAGTCCTGCGCATAAAAATCGCCGGAATAAACTTTAAATCCTTTTGCGGCAAGCATTTTCATATACGGAACGTAACCTGCAGAATCAGCGCGCTTGTCGGAAATCAAAATTATCGACTGCCCGTTGAAAAGCTCTTTTTTTGAAGGCGAAAAAACTCTGATTTCCGCGGAAGAAATGTCAAAATCATCAGCTCTTTCAAATCCGCTGGAAAAATCGCCGGAAAGCTGAATTTTTGTTTCCACTGAATTAAATTCTTTTTTGTTCAGAAAAACCGGCCGGAATTTCACAATGACCGCGCCTTCAAAAAGACACAGCAAAATCAAAAAAATTGAGCCGAATTTAAACGCAAAACTGTAATGGTCAACGTAAAGCCCGCCAAGAAACCGCAGAAAAGCACGGAAATTCGTAAAAAAACACAGAACAGAAATCAGAAGAATAAAAATTGAAAAAACATCCGCGTTCCAAGAAAGAATCTGAAGAACGGCAAGCACAACGCTTATCGGCGCAAGAATCGTAAGAGAATCAACTTTTCCAAACTTCAAAAGAAAAATTCTTGCGCAATTCAAAAAAATCAAGCTGATAATCAGCAGTTCACCGAAAAAAGGAGTTTCCATAGCTTGATTTTATAAAATTTCTTTTATTTATAGAAGATAAAAGCTGCCTGTCAAGTTATATAATTTTTTCCGGTTTTCCTGTTAACAAAATGCGCAAGTTCAATTTTATGTAGCAAAGAATTTCCCGCGAATACGAATTCAGCACAAAAAGCGGCGGAGTTTTTGCAGAAACTCCAAAGAAATTTGAAAAGCCCATCCGCTCCGCAAGCCGCTCTGCGCGCGCAATATGAAAATCATTTGTAACAATCGCAACCGGCGCGGACAAAATTTCTTCAGCAGGCCGGCCGGAATATTCAGAAAGAAGTTTTACGCTGTACTGAAAATTCTGAATTGTGTCTTTCGCCTGATTTTCCGCAAGCACACGGTTTTCCGCAATTCCAAGCGATTCCAGCGCAGGTTTAAGCACATCGCTTTCCGGGCATGGAGAAAAAACACCTTTTCCGCCTGTAACAACGCAGACCGCCTCAGGATTAGCTTTCAAATAATCAGCTGCGGCAGCAACACGGCGTTTTACAGAATCCGTAAGCTCAGCGTTTTTTGTAATTCCTCCGCCAAGAAGAATAACGTACTCAGGATTTTCCGTGCCATCGGCCAGTTTTGGATGGCAAATGAACCACAAATTTATTCCAGAAACCAAAATTCCAGCGCCAAAAACTGAAAGAAAAAGAATTTTTATCCATTTTGCGATTTTTTTCCAAAAATGATGTTTTCTAAAGCAAAAAATCACAAGGCAAACAACGGAAAGCCAAAACCAAACCGAAGAAAAACTGAAAAACGAACCGAGAAAAGTTTCCGGCGAGCAAATCCGAATCGCAATAAAATACAAATTGAACAAAATCGCAAGAACCAGCCAAAATATCATAAAATCTCCTCATCAACGCCCAAACCAAAAAGAGCAAAATCGCCCTTGCACGGATCTTCCGGCCAAATTTCCTTCAGCTGGCAAGTTATTTTCTGCGCAGTTTTCATTGAAGCCGGAGCATTTTCTGAAATCAAATTCAATTTTTCAGCTTCCTGAATAACGTGCGTATCCAGCGGAATTATTAAATCTGCCGGCGAAATCCAGCTCCACAAGCCCAAATCAACAGGCGAATTCCGGCGGACCATCCAGCGCAGAAACATATTCACCCGCTTGTTTGCAGAATTTTTTCCTTTCGGAACGATTTTGCATTTTTCAAAAGCCGATGAAATAATTTCCGCAGGCGTTTTGTTTTCTTCAAGGCAAAGCTTTTTTACAAAGCTGCCAAAACTGCCGTTTTCTTCAAGAAGTTTTTTGAACGCCCTGAAAAGAATTTTCATATCTTCATAAGAATAGAAACGGTAAAATTTTTCTTCATCATCGCCGGACTCAGCAGAAAAATCTTTTTCAAAGCAGCCGTTTTTTATCCACAGAGAAATTCCGCCAGCCTTATCCGCGGTTTCCAAGATAAACCGAATTTTCGGAATAAACAGTTTTCTATTTCCAAAAGAAAGCATCGCCGCCACAAAAGCCGCAATTTCAACATCCGCCTGATTTTTGTACCAGCGCAAAAACTGGCTTGGATCAGAATCCAGAAATGAAGAATTTTCGTATTTTTCAGCAAGTTCCTTCAGCGTCCGCTTGATTTCTTCCGTCATATAAAAACAAAATCAGTCAAACAAATCAGTTTTTTTAAGCCATTCGCAGACAGCTTCAGCATCTTTATCCAAAGCCCGGTCGTCTTCAACAAAAGCGCTCATTTTTCTAACTTCGGAATGAACTTTTTTTGTAAACGGCGCAAAATCTTCAAGTCCGGCCAAATCCACCGCCTGCATCGCGGCAAGCAAATGAGTTGCAAACTGAAGGAAAACCAGTTCAATCTGCTCGGAAAGTTTTCGCGCGGAAATTGTTCCCATTGAAACTTTATCCTGGTTCAACGCTTCTGTAGGCGCAGAAGTTATGCTGACCGGAAAGCAGAAAGTCTGAACTTCACCGCGAATCGCCGAAATTGTAATCTGAGCCGCCTTGAATCCAAGACGCAATCCGGCACGCGGATGATCCGGCGGAGTAACAGGAATCAAATTTTCTGTAAGCCCATTGAATTTTCCATCGATTATAACTTCCGCCTGCTTGTCTGACAAATCCGCAATATTCGCCAAAGCCGTGCGCATATAATCGCAGGAAGCGCAAATATGCCCGCCGTAGAAATTTCCAGTATTGTAAATCCGTTCCGCTTCAATATCCACAAGAGGATTGTCGTTCGCGCTGTTCAATTCTTCTGTAATCCAAGCCCGCGCCATTTTCAGCGTGTCGCGATAAACGCCATTAATCTGCGGCGCGCATCGAATTGAATATCTGTCCTGAATTTTATTCTGCTGAACAACAAATTTCTTTCCGTCCATTTTAGAAATCTGGCTCTGCAAAAAATCCTCGTATTTAAAAACACGCTTTGAATCTTTTATGATATTGTAAACATACGCCGCCGACTCGCACTGTCCCTTGTGATTTTTTATTTCGCTAACTTTCGCAACGAACGGAGTATCTTTTCCGCGTGTGATTTCACTTGTAACCGCCGTTAAAAAATCTGAAATTTTCGCAAGACGCTCAGCCTTCTTTATTGCAAGCGAAGCAACCGCCGTCATCACAGAAGTTCCGTTCATCAGCGCAAGCCCCTCTTTCGCTTCAATCGGAAGAGGCTCAATTCCCTCCGCCTCAAAAGCTTCTTTCGCCGGCACAACTTTTCCCTTGTAATAAACGTTGCGCTGCCCCATAATAACCGCCGCAAGATACGAAAGCGGTGTCAAATCGCCGGAAGCTCCAACAGAACCAAGCTGCGGAATCACCGGAATAATATCCTTGTTCAAAAGCGTAACCATCATTTTTGCAAGTTCCGGCCGAATCGCTGAATGACCGCCCTTCACATTTCCATTCAACCTTGCAAGAACAACCGCGCGCCCAGTTTCCCGGTCAAATTTCGGGCCAAGACCAATTCCATGATAAGTGCAAATAATCCGCTGAAGCTCGCCCGCCTTGTCCACGCTGATTTGATTATGGCAAGAATCTCCAAAATCCGTTGTAACTCCATAAGTTGGAACGCCAGTATTTATGTAATCCATCAAAAATTTCCGGCTTTCCTCAAGATTTAACCAAAATTCCTTGTTTTCCGGCAATTTCACATCTTCATTTTTATAAGCGACTGCGCAAACATCCTCAATCGTCAAACCATCGCCATTAACTGTAACCGACATTTTTTCTCCTGCGTAAACGTACTTTTTTTTCTTTGGGCGCCAAATTCCTTCAGCAAACGGGCTTTTCGTGGTTCCACTACCGTTCATTGCTCGCTACGCTCGCAACAAGCCTTCGGCTTGCCACTACAATCCCTGGCGCAAAAATACTGAATAATTGTATTGCAAACAGCGGAAAAAATAAACCTTTATTTCTATTTTTCAAGCGTCAGAAGAATATCTCCGCCAAAACGCTGGATTTTTTTCAGATTGAATTCAAACGCCTGGGAAGGATTTTCAACGCCAAGCCCCGCAACCGGAGTTTTTGCATTTCCGCCAAAAATTTTAGGCGCAACAAAAGCATAAATGCAGTCCGCAAGATTTTTTTCAAGCACAGAAAAATTTATTTCACCGCCGCCTTCAACAAGAACGCTGTCAATCTTCCGTTTTCCAAGCTCGGCAAAAAGTTCCGCCAGATTGATTTTTCCCTTTTCATCTGAAGAAACAACCAGAACTTCAACATTTTCTTTTTCAAGCGCGAGTTTTTTTTCTTCAAAAGATTTTTCACCGCAATTCAATGCTGCAACAAAAGTTTTTATTTCTTTTGCCGACTGAACAATTTTTGATTCCAGAGGAATTTTCAAATTTGAATCGCAAATTATGCGCACAGGATTATTTCCGCCTTTGCAGCGGCAGTTCAGCATAGGATTATCCTTCAAAACGGTTCCAATTCCACAAAGAATTCCTGCGTATCGGTTTCTTAGCTTCTGAACAAAAAAACGGCTTTTTTCACCGCTAATCCATTTTGACTCGCCGGTCCGGGTGGCAATTTTTCCATCCAAGGTCATCGCATATTTCAGCGCAACGTAAGGAAGCCCAGTTGTAATATAATGAAAGAAAATCGGATTCAACGCATCACATTCATCTTTCAAAAAATCTTCAGTCACTTCAACGCCGTGCTGGCGCAAATATTCGTTTCCTTTTCCGTGAACAAGCGGATTCGGGTCGCGGCTTCCAACAACAACGTGCGCAATGCCAGATTCAACAAGCGCGTAGGTGCAAGGCGGCTGTTTTCCAAAATGGCAGCAAGGCTCAAGCGTAACAAAAATCGTTGCGCCGGCCGGATTGTTTCCACGTTCTGCGCAATTTTTCAATGCATCGCGCTCGGCATGCAAATCTCCGTACTTATGGTGAAAGCCTTCTCCAATTATTTCGCCGTTTTTTACAATCACTGCGCCAACCAGCGGATTCGGGTTCGTCCATCCTTCTCCGCGGTGCGCCAAATGGATTGCACGGCGCATAAATTTCTTTTCAATTTTTTCCATAGAACACCAAAATTTCTAACTCAGAGAATTTCCTGCTAATGCAAATCCGGATTCAGCAAAAGTTTCTGCAAATCGTCTACGGTTTCGCAAATGTAATCTGCGCCGCTGGCTTCCGCTTCTTCCCTGGAACCGTAGCCGTACAAGACCGCCGCAGCTTTTATTCCATTTTCATGGGCACCGTCAATGTCATTTTCACGGTCGCCTGCCATTATTATCCGGGATTTGTCTTTTTCAGAAAGCCCGCAATTCTTCATTGCATATTCAATAACCTGAGCTTTTCTGCAGCGTGATTTGTCAAAAGTGCTTCCGCCGACAAAATCGAAATATTTTTTCAAATCAAAATATTCCAGAACAATATTCGCCTGTGGCTCTGGCTTTCCAGTGGCAAGAACAATGTGCTTTCCTTCGGACTTGAGTTTTTCAAGAAGCGGCACAATTCCATCATAAACTTTGTTGTTGTAAATTCCTTTTTCCGCGTAATGCCTGCGGAAAATTTCAACGGCCTCAACGCACTGCTCATGGGAAAAACCGCAGTATTTTGGAAGGCTGTCCCAAAGCGCCGGTCCCAAAAACGGCATCATTTCCTTTTCAGTTTTTTTAATTCCAAAATGAATAAAAATTTCCTGCAGCGACTCAAAAATTCCCGGGCGGGAATCGGTCAAAGTTCCATCAAGGTCAAAAAAAATATAATCTTTCATATTCCACTATTTTCCTACACAAAAACGGCTGAAAATGCTTTCAAGAACATCATCGGCTGTAACTTCGCCTGTAACTTCACCCAGAGAATTAAGCGCGTCCTCCAAATCCTGAACAACCGCATCCAAGGCGAAATCCTTGTCCGCCGCCACAAGAGAATGTTTCACGCTTTCCAACGCTTCTTCAACCGCCATTTTTTGTCTGGCTGAACCAAGACCAGCCTGCGGGCGTTCATTCTGCGCGCCTGAAAACAAAATTTCTTTTACTGCGCTGTAAAGTTCTGAAAATCCATTTCCTTTTTTTGCGCTTATCCGAATTTCTTTTTTTATATTTTTGAAATCATTCGCATTGAGAGAAAGCTTCTTTTCAGCGGCTAATTTTTCACCAGCAGAATCTATTTTATTCCAGCAGAAAACCACAGGCTTCACGGCATTTTTCAGAAAATCAATATCATCATTTGAAAGGCCGGAATTGCTGTCGCACAAATACAGAATAACGTCTGCATCTTCTGTAAGATTTTTCGTAAGTTCAACGCCATGAGCTTCAATCACATCTTCTGTTTCGCGGAGCCCCGCTGTGTCAAAAAGCCTCACTGGAAGTCCGCCGAAATCAACCCAGCTTTCAAGCCAGTCCCGGGTAGTTCCTTCAATGTCGCTCACAATCGCCCTATCTTCTTTTAAAATCGCATTGAACAAAGATGATTTTCCTGCATTTGTACGGCCGCAAAGCACAACACGCGCTCCGTCCTGATAAAGTTTTTCACCTTGCCAAGAATCATTCAGCTCCGAAAGCCGCTGAACCGCCTGCTGCAAATCAGAACGGTCAAACGAATCCGCAATCGTTTCCTCATCCTCCGGATATTCGATTTCAACTTCAATAGAAGCAAGCGTGTCTGTAATAAGCTTTTTTATACTGCTGATTTCCTCAAAAAGATTTCCTGCCAAACGTCCGACCGCACGGCTCCGGCTTTCACCTGTTCGGCTTTCAATAATTTCCTGAACAGCCTCCGCCTTTGTAAGATCAGCCTTTCCATTTATAAATGCCCGGAAAGTAAATTCCCCACGCTCAGCCTGGCGGAATCCGCTTCCAAGCAGAAGATTCTGAACCGCCATAACAACGCCGGGACCACCGTGGCAGCTGATTTCAACCATTTCCTCGCCTGTAAAACTTTTTGGCGCGCGGTAAACGCTGACCATCACTTCATCAACTTTTGCGCCGCCGTTTTTTATCCATCCGTAGACAAGAGAATTTCCAGCCGCGCTAAGCAACGCTTCCGGACGTGAAAAAATTTTTGAAAGAAGGCGGACTGAATCAGTTCCCGAGCAGCGGATAATTCCAAGCGCCGCCGGCGCCAACGCTGTAGCAACCGCGCAAATCGGTTCTTCAGGAACATATTTTGGACTAGGCATTTAAAAACTCCATTTTTTATCAAAAAATCCCATTTGAAGAAGCGGCGGGAATGCAGATTCTTTCAGCGAATCCAGTTTTTTCCCGTGGTTATAAATTCGCTCCGCCCTGGAAAGTCCTTCATTTTCAAACGCTGGAGCTTCCTGAGTTCCAAGTGCAGGTTTTCTAAATTTCAAATCCGCTTCCGGGCAAGTTCCAATAAACGGCTCATCTTTTGAAATATCAGGAGAAAGCATTTCATAATTTCCGGAATTGTTCCAGTACATATATCCGTGGTCAACAGAATCCCGGACGCCAAAAATTTCCTTCAGAACATAATCCTTGTTGTAATACTGCCGGTCATAGCTTACATTCAGATAAAATGCCTGAACCCAAGGGCGAACCACAACCCGGTTCCGCGCAAGAATTGAATTTCTGTACGTTCCATAATAATAAATTCTGTAAATGCGGTCTTCTACCGGCGGATAATTCATGAACGCATTTTCAAAATGGCTCGGATAGAACATCGGGCCGATAACATCAACATATTCCGCCATCATTTCAACGTCCTGGCCAGTTCTAGTTCCGCTTCTGTACCAGCCGTTCGCGCCGTAGATATCAATTCCAATCGGAGCTTTTATATTTTCGCGCGCATATTTCAGAAAAGAAACAAGAGCGCTTTCCTTGTCCATTCCTTCGCTTTTCCAACGGTAGCTGGCCTGACGCAAATTATATCCGTCAGTAGGAAATCTTATGTAGTCAAACTGAATTTCATCAAATCCGCGGGCAATAAGTTCCTTCGCAATTGCAACATTGTATTCCCACACTTCCGGGCAGTACGGATCAACCCAGTTTTCATCGTAATAAACAGGATTTTTTCCAGTAACTTCGCCAGTTTCCTCGTCCACAATGTCTTCGTATTCTTTTATTCCGACCCACGGAGCTTTTGTGCTGTAGTTCCAGACCGCATATTTTGAACCGCCAAATTTCGCAAGGTTTCTGTCCTTGAAAACAACAATCCGGGCAATCAGATAAATATTATCTTTCTTGAATTCCTCAACAAAATGGTCAAGATCAACCGCGTACTGAGTAACCTTTCCCTTTGATTTTACAAGCTCATCTTTTGTATCATAGCGGAGAAGCCCGTAATCATCTTTCATGTCAATAACAAGACTGTTCAGCTTGTTGTCTTTTATGATTTTTTTAAATTTATCTATTCCAGCCTGAAGCCTGCACTGATAAGCCGAAACGTAAACGCTTTTTTGTCCTACAGCTTTTTTTCCGTATTCTGAATTAACTGTTCCCGGATACAAAAGCCAAAGCTCATTCAGAAGAATTCCTTTTTTAAATCCAGTTCTGTTGTACGGAATCCACGCGGAATTCACATTGCCCGGAACACACGCAAAAGTTTTTTTCCAGTCATCAAGTTTTTCTGGAACACCAGGATTTGTGTAGTCATCAAGATTCAGCGCGCCAAGATTTTCATTTTTTGAATATAAAAGCTTGTTGTCAACAATTGTAAGTCCGTCAAAAGTTTCCGCCGGCTCCTCGCCTTTATAAATCAGTTCGCCCTGCCGGTTTGGCCAGTCGAATTTATAAATTCGCGGAATAAATGTCTGGCTCAAATAAATATCAACGTAGGAAGTGCCGTATTCATCCTGCACAAGAACCGGAAGAATATCTGAAATTTCATCTGGACTAGTAAGCGTAGGCATCATTTCAAAACCTTTCGCAACATCAAACCATGCCGGTCGGGCTGCATCCGGTTTTATATATGAAAGCCCGAAAATCGGATGGCTCATAAAAACCACAAGTTCTGTTCCAGTAGTTCCATCGCTCAAAGTAACCGGCATCGAGCCAACAGCGCAAGCCTTCACGCCTGGAGTTGCCGCGCTCATAGAACCAAGGCTTTTCCAGTTTTTACCGCCGTCGCGCGACAAATAAACTGAATCCTTTGTGGCCGTAACAAGCTGCTGCGGATTCAGCGGATTTGCGCACAAATCCTTTAAATTCTGAACCCGGGTTTCAAATTCAGTGTTTTTTCCGTCATAGCTTTTTATTGTAGACAAAGGCAAGCCAGAATTCCGGTACTCAAAAATTTCCAAGTCAGAAGAAAAAAGAATTCCTTTGCTTGTTCTAAAATACCAGTTTACAATATTTTTTCCATCTTCAGCAGGAATTTCTGTGCGCACAATCTGCTCAACCGAGCCTTCTGTCCAAATCGGAAAAAATGAATTTCCGCTTGAAACTTTAAAAAGCCCCTTGCTTGTTCCGACAATAAAAACCTTGGAATCACCAGCCGGCAAAACTTCCTCCGCCGCTTTCGATTTTTCCGGCAATTTATATAAAGGCTTTGCCGACTTTGCATTCAAACCTGCAAAAACAAAAAAAGATGCCACAAGACAAAAAATGTATTTTTTCATACATAGTCTATCGGCATCTTTTTAAAGATATTTAACCCGAATTTCAGTCCGGTGAATTAAATAATCTGAATGTTGATTTTTTTACAAATCATGAAAGAACGCTTTCGGCATATTTCCAATTTGCTCAGATGGATTTGGCTCGCGCTTCGCTTGTATTAATTCGGGCGCTTCGCACTTTTGGTAATTCAATCGCCAAAAATCTTCACAAACTGCAAACCTGCCTGCGCTTTTATTTTTTCTCAAAAAAACTCGGCATTCAAATTAAATAATCTCTTCCAGGGCTTTCAGCACATCCGGATCGTAAAGATTTGATTCCGCCTCAAGTTTTTCAAGAGCTGACTCTTTATCCATTCCGCCCCGGAAAGAGCGTCTGCTAGAAAGCGCATTGTAGCTGTCCGCAACCCGGATAATCCGCGCAATCTGAGGAATTTTATCTCCTTTCAAGCCTTCCGAATATCCAGTTCCATCAAAATTTTCGTGGTGATATTTTGCCGCATCGCTGAAAACCTTCCAGTATTTCTTTGGAACAAATTCAAGTTCTTTTTCCGCAAAATCAATGTGATGGCGAAGCATATCCTTCTGCTCTTCTGAAAGCGTCTGCGCCTTCAAAGTTTCTTCCTCAACAGAAAGGAATCCTGCGTCATAAACCATTGCCGCGCAAAAATAAACCATTGCATCGTGCTGGCGGCAACCAAGATTTGTCGCAAGTTTGAACACAATTTCTGAAACATTCTTTGAATTATTTTTACGCCCAGTCGCCTCGTCAATTTTTTCACCAATTTCACGGCATTTCTGCGCAAGCTCAGCCAAAGCTTCTTTTTCTTCCTGAGTATCTTCCGGCTCTGGCAATGAACTTTGACTCCACGTTGAAGAGCCCGCCAGCTTCAAGCCTTCGTCGCTGTAAAGTCCGGCAATTCCGCCAATCATAAGCTGGTTTGTCTGGCTCTGGTTCGCCGCCAAAAGTTTAAACGCTTCCGCATACTGCATCTGCTGAATATGATTTTGCTTCACGCTGAAGTGCATAATCAGCAAAATCAAGCCGACAATCAGAAGAATCATAACAATGCAAATAACAACGACAATGAAAATCTTTGTCATATTTGTGTTCATTGTTTTTGAAACTTCCGCCATCTGCTGGGAATTCTGCTTGCTCTGGTCAAGCATTTTTTCACCAAGATCAGTAATTGCGCTTTGCGTGCTGCTGGTTGATTCCTTTATGCTGTCTAAAAAATCCTGTTGCTGCTTCTTGTCCGCAGCTTTTTCAGCAGCTGTAACGTTCGCTTCAATTTGACGCATAAGTTTTGTGAGCTCAGGCGTATTTACTTCCGGATATTTTTCCACAAGATTCGTTTTTACATCAATAAATGTGCTTTCAACATATTTCCGCTGCAAATCTTTAAGTTGCTGAGTATAAATTGAACGCGCAAAAACAAGAACATTTGCCGGAATAACTCCGCCATTCATTTTTCCAAAATTCAAAGAAGCATTGATATTTTTGTATGCGTCAGAAATATTTCCGTCATCATAAGCGGCAGACGCGCGCTCCAAGTAACGCTGAACCATCGCATCATTTGAAGACTGCGCAAAAACAACAGAAAAAGAAATTAAAAACAGCAGAAAAGAAGTAATTATTTTTTTATTTGATAACATTTTGAGCTCCAATTGCAAGAATAATTCCAGCACGGTTTTCAATGCCGGAATCTTTTATAAATAATGTGTCCTTTAATCCAAAATTAAAATTAAGCTGAACTTTATCCATTTTCATAATTGGCAATGAAAAATTAATAGCAGAATTCATCGCAAAATTCAAACCATTATACGCCAAATGACCAAGAAGATAATCAGCCGTCAAAGAAAATTCCGCGTTTCCAAGACTTATATGGTTCAGCCCAATTCCGAAAACAGGACTGTAAACTGTTTCCTGAAGACAAGATTCATTTCCGTCGCCGGAATCAATTTTCACAACGCTGGCAAAACCAGCCCTGAATGAAAGCCATTTTCCTAAGTTCGAAAAACTGATTTTTGGAATCAAGCTGAAATTTCCAACAATCGTGCTGTCATCTCCAAAGAACGGAATAATTATCGCATCGCCAGCAACATCCGCGCCAATCATCAGCCTGTCAAAACTGTACTCATAAGTAAAATCGCCGCTCAAACCGTAGCGAAAACTTGAATAATCATCGCTTGTGTCAGAAATAAAAGTTCCGTCAAAAAGTCCGAATTTGAATGCCCAGAAAGTTGAAGAAAGTTTTTCATTCTTTCCTTTTAAATAAACCGTATTTCCACTTGCAGTATTCATAGAAACATAGTCTTTTTCTATAATCGAACGCTGCTTCGCCTTTTCCGCCTCAAAACGAGCCTGCTCAGCCTGCTGGCGCTGCTCAATCGCAAGCTTCTGTTCTTTCTGCTTTTCAAGAGCGGAAGAAATCGCTGAGTAAAGCTCGACCGCCTCCATGTTGTCAAGATTGTTGTCAATAACAACAAGAGTCGCCGCGCTTGCAAATTCATAATCCTCTGAAACTATAAGATGACGAATTTTTTTCATCGTATAGTTTTCAATAAGATAATAATTCCGGTCCTCATTTGATTTTGAAAGAATTCCGTCAAGTTCGCTGTCTGAACGGTCAATGAACGCAACATCGACCTGGCGGTAAACAACCGTAACATAAGCGTCAATCGCAAACGCCGGAAGAGCTCCAAAAATCAAGGCGAAAACAGCCAGTACAATAAAAAATCTACAATTTCGCTTCATAAAACCGCCTTAGAATACGCTTAACCTTATACCTTCTGCAATCTGCGGCACAATATTGTTTATATCAACAGTTGTGCTGGAAACATCAGTCGGAATAAACCACAATGAAAATTCCGTGTACAACGAAAGTGAGCTGAAGCACTTCATGTTCGGAAACTTAACTTTCGGGAATTCAAGCTGCGCAAGAATAGCTGAAAGAATCTGCGCCTCGCCGGAACCTGATTCGTTGAACCTGCTGAACTGCGCGCCGACCGCCAGATTTGCGCTCAGCCACTCGAAATCTCTTCCAAAGAAGAAACTGAACGGAATATTTGCAACATTCGCAAGAATCTTAATTCCCATGACATTGTCGCCGCCATAACGCATTGAAGTGTTGCTGAACATATCTCGCTGCGCCTGAGTAAACTGGCCCCACTGGAACTGAACTTTTACAATATCATCAAAGAACGTAAGTCCCACACCAATATCAAACAGCGTTGCGCCCCAGAAATGCCAGTCAAGATACAATCCCTGAATAAACGACGGAACTTCATAAGAAGCCTTGTCGCCTTTGCGCAATGTAAGCTGAACATCTTTAAGACCGACCGTATCGCTGGAAAGTCCGCTGAAAATAAGCTCCTGGTTGTAACGACCGCCAATGCTCGGGCTAATCAAACGGATATTCGGCGCAGTATTATCAATCTGGATAATCGTGCGTTCAATCGCTGTTTCACCGTTCCGCATAGTTGCGCGTACAATCATGAAATGGAAACCTTCTGAAATATCCTGGTTTTCCACACGGTACATCCATTTTTCACCCTTGGAAACCTGGGTGAATGACTTTCCGTTGTCGAAACTGATTTCAATTTTTGAAACTTTTTTATTGTTTATTGCCTCTTTCTGGTCTTTTGTCGCTTTTTTTGTTGCAGAAAGGACTTTTTCTTCCTCACTCAGCGAATATCCGGCATGACCTTTTATGTACGGACGACCTGTAGCAAAATCTCCGTAAGTAAAGTTGTCAATTGTAACCCACGGACCAACAGAATTATACTCAATAGTCTGAATTCTAGAGCGGACAACCTGACCAGACTCAACTTTTGCATCAACACGGTAAGTATGCTCGCCGTCTGTAATTATTTCCGGTGTTATTTCAAACTTAAAATAATCGCTTTCCGTTAATGTTGCAGACGAAATGAATTTATCATCAATATAAAGACTCAACGATTCAATTTTGCTGTCTGCCTCCGCGCTTCCGTAAATATTGAAAGTGCCCTGCTTATGCTCGCCGTTCAGCGGATACAAGAGATTTACTGTGGCAAGCGCCTTGTTTTTATTCAGCATAACGTTGCGGCTTACATGAGTTGCGTTCTGAGCTTTGTCCAGCGCCGTAAGTTCAATATTGTATGAACCGTTTTCCAAAGAAGAAATATCAATATTCTGGGCAATAATTCTGTCAAGCTTGAAATCAATTCTCTGCAAATTCCTTGGAACAGATTTTCCGTCAAGACTTCTTACCGTAACAAACAAATCCGTAATGTTAACGTTGTCAAAAGCATATCCGCTGAAGAACAACGGTCCGGTTGTAGCTGAATAATCAAGCGGATAATCCAAAACCATTTCCGGCGCTTTGTTGTCAATATTAATCAAGCTTGAATACAATCCGGAAATTCCATATTTATCAATAACCCTGATAAACACAACGCTCGTTCCGTTCGGAATTGCCCGGGAATCAAACGTGTAAGACCAGTTCATTGTTCCAACCGCATTGTTGTAGCTGTTTCCGTTATCCAGAGAAACAAGAACTTTTTCAATGCCGTTGTTGTCGCTCGCAACGCCAGTTAAAGTTATAAGCCCTTTATTAGCCTTGTCGATTGTAGGAGTCTCCACCGCTCCCTTCGGCTCTTCCGTGGAAACCCTGAATTTTCTTTCCGCAACAGGTCCCTTCACACCGTTTATATCAACAGCATAAACATTTATTGTGTGCTCATTGTCCGTCATTGTTGAAAAAGGAACATCAATCGCAAAACTTGTTCCAGGCTCATCAAGTTTAATATATGAGCCGCCGTCAATTCTGTAATAAATTGTTGAAGGACCGTCATCATCGTAAACAACGCCAGAAATTGTAAAGTCGCGGGTAACAACATCCTCGTAAGTCGGAAGATGAATTTCCGCAACCGGCAAGTCAGATTTTGAATCAATCAGAAATTTCCATGCTTCATAAGAAGAAACATTTCCAGCCGCATCAACAAATTCAAACGACATTCCATCGTCAATCGGCATATCCAAAGTTCCAACATGCGTTGAAACAAATGTTGCGGAAATATCCTTGATTTCTGTACGCGCGCCAGCAGTTTTTCCTGAAGGCGGAGCAATATAGAACGCTTTTTCAAAACTTGCGTTGTCAGAAACATTGAAGCAAACAAGATTATCGCCGTTTACAGTTGCCTCGTCATTTGGAACAACAATTTCCACAGACGGCGGAGTTACATCCTTGTAAGCCGCAGTTTTTGCACAGGCAATATTTCCTGCCATGTCATAAACTCGAACATCAAGCTCAACAAGCCCGTCTTCAACAGAACTAATATCCGCCGTTCCGCTGAAAGTTGCGCCAACCGCAGATTTTCCAGCCGCGCTCAAATTCAGCGCTTTCCAAGTTTCGCCATTATCAAGAGAATATTCCGCATTTTTTATTCCGCTCGGATCAGCCGCAGTTCCCGTGATGCGCAATGAATTTTTCACCCACTGATGAATTTCCGGCGTTACAATTTTTACTTCCGGCGCGCCATTGTCAACAATAAAATTCACTGCAGAAGAATTATAAGAAATTCCATTTGAATCTTTCACGCGGATTGCAACAGAATTGTAATAACCTTCTTTTTCTGGAACAATTTTCACCAGATTGCCCTGTCGCTCAAGCTTAAGACCGTTAGCCGCAGAAACAAAATCCGCGCTCACAAGCTCCGGGACATTCGCATAGAAACTAAAACTTTCGTCCGGCCGCATAATATAAGCGCCAGAATCGCTGTCATATTTCACTCCAGAATCTTCTATTGAATAAACCGCGCGTCTGTCGTCAATCATCGAAGAATCGACCGGACGAACAACCGCAACAGCCCCTGAAATTTCTTTTGAAGCAGAGCCAGCTTTCACAAAAAGCTTGATTTTATTAATTCTTGCCGGAAGATTTTCCAGCGGAATTTCCACAACCCAGCGGTTTTCCTTTTCCTCAGACTTTGAAACATTTGCCGCGCCGCTTGACTGCTTTGAGCCGCCCGGAACTTCATCCCCGGAAATTTCATAGCTTGCAGAAATTTGAACTTCTGAATCAACGTAGGCAACCAGCGATGATTTTTCGCCTTTCGCCAGAACAACAGGAATTCCGCTTGCATAATCTTTTCCGCCAGCCTTTGCAAAAGCCGCTTTTATTTCAGGAATTTTATTCGCATTGAATTTTGAAGAAACTGTTTTTCCGCTGCCGTACTCAACAGAAAACTGCAAGACATTTGCGCCGGCAGCCATTTCAGAACGTTTGTAAACGCTGAAAGAACGCTCGAGCCCGCCTTGATAAACAGCTCCTGCGTAGACATTTTCGCCATCAGCCCAGACAACAGCCGGGATTTTCGGCGAACCTTTCGCGCCTTCAGGGAAATCTGGAATATTTCTGAATCCAACAACTTCACTTGACTTGTTTCCGCCCGCGCTTTCGGCTGTAACTTCAACAAAATAAATTCCGTATGCGCTTGCATCGAGTGGAATGCTGAAAGAACGGACCGCGCCAAGAGAAACATTTTCACCGGCATAAATGCTTTCCATTGAATTCAAAATTCCGGCATTCATGTTCGCCCTTGAAGAAAATATACGGTAAGAAACTGAACCAATTCCCGAATCACACGAAACCGAACCTGAAACAGTTACATTTCCGCTGCTTGCATCCAAAAACTGAACGTCAGAAGTTTCTGAAATTTTTATCCTTGGAAAAGCAGAATCCTGCTTGAATACAATTTTCCGCGAGTCATATACAAGCCCCTGGTCAGTTGTAACGCGAACAACAACAGGCTCTGAAGAACCGTTCACATCACCTGCAGAAAGAATAATCTGGTTTCCAGAAAGACGCGCCGTTACAAAAGGAGTTTTCGGAACAATTTCCACGCTCCGCGCGTTTCCGCCGGCAAAATATCCTGTGGCAGGAAATTCCTTGCTGCACTGAATAACTCCATTTTCATCAATTATGCTGTCTTCAAAAACAACTTTCGGCTCTGATTCCGGAACAACAGATGTATTCACAACATCAATGAGCGCCTTGCAGCTTCGGGTTCTTCCAACAACATCTGTTGCTGAAATATAAATTCTTGCAATTCCTTTCGGAAATTCATCGTTTATAGGAATATTCACCGTGTACGAGCCGGAAGAATTCAGCTCATAGTCATTTTGCTTCACTCCGTCTTTTCCCCAGCGGATTTCAGTATGAACGGAAGCAAGCCCGACACCGCTGGAAACTGTAGTTGAAAACGACGAGCCAGATTCCGGGTGAACTTGAATTCCATTTACAACAGGAATTCCAGCGATTTTCGCTTCTGAAAATTCAGGAACTGCGCCTCTAGCCTGAAATTCCACGGTCGCAACATTGCTTTGAACGCCATGCCTGTCTGTTGCAACAACAGAAACAGAATGTTTCCCCGCAGAAAGTTCAGCCCCCTGCGCAAGAATTCCGCAGAAAACGCCTTTTGTCTGCTCTTCAATCCATTCGCCGTTATCAAGACGATATTTTACGGCTTCAATTCCATCCTTGTCTGTTGCAATTCCGCGGATATAGAGAGAATCTCCGCTTTCAACAAGCGACTCCGCAGTAGGAAAAGCAATTTTCACATCCGGCTTATCAAGCGACTCGTCTATAAAAATATTCTGCGAAACTGTAATTACGTTTCCAGCCGCATCAATTGCAGAAATAGTAAATTTTCTTGATTTTTCAGTCGTTCCAGCAAGATCAAATTCCTTTGCCCAGAAAGGATTTCCCGGAACAATTTCAAAATCGCCTGATTCTTTTCCAAAAGTCCAGCTCAGCTTTGAAATTCCAACCGTGTCCTTTGCATATCCGGCAATCGCCAGCTTTCCAAACTGAGGAGTTTTATCCGCCGGCTGCAGAATTTTCACATCTGGACTTGTGTTGTCAATAAAATAAAGAAATGAATAAATTCCTTCCGAACCAGCATTGTCAACAGCCTTGAACCAAATTACCGCCGGACCGTCCGGGAATTTTTTTGTATCAATAGAAATATCAAATTCAATTTTGTCTTTTTTGCGGGAAAGCTTCACATTGCTGAACGAATTTCCCTGGTCAACAGAATACGCAAGACTTTTTATTCCGTTGCCATCCGCTACAGTTCCATGAAATTTAACAGTTTTAGAAACAAGAGTTCCCATAACTTTGTTGTCGATATTCGTAACTGGCTGGCGCCGGTCAAGATTCCAGGTGATTTCAACAGGCTTTCCGACAAGTCCGTTTATATCGCATCCGACAACTTTTATTGAATGCAAGCCTTCCTCTAGCTCAGTTGTATCAAGATAGTAAGACCAGAATTCCTTTCCTTTGGCGCGCACGGGATGCTCTTCGTCGCCGTCAAGAATCAAGTCAACAAATTCAACGCCATCATCGTCAACACAAGTTCCAACAATGTTCAAGTTGCCGACAATCCGCATTCCCTGGTGAGGATTCGTTATTCCGCAAACCGGCAAGTCCGAATTCGGATCAAGATAAATATTGAACGGACCTTCAAGCGCAACATTTTCGCTCAAGTCCGTAGCCTTCACCATAATGTTGTATTTTCCGGCCTTCCTACTGTTCAAGTCAAAAGAATCTTGCCAGCTCTTCAAATTTTCAACACTGTGCGTTTCAACATCACGCGCCCACAAAATTCCTTCCAAGCAAAATGAAGCAAAAACAAAGAAAAGAGCCTTGACTAGTTTCATACATTTTCTCCCATTCTTTTTTAAATAACAAATTAATTTTAATCCAGAAATATGTAATTGACAAATTTTTACAGTTTTTTATCGGAAATTTAATTGAAATTCTTTAAATTTTCACGTCAAGTGGTAAAATTACAAGCCATGGACGAAACAGAAGAAAAAATCGAAGCTTTTCAAAGAATTTATGACAGCTCAGAAAACATTGTATTTTTTGGCGGCGCGGGCGTTTCAACAGAAAGCGGAATTCCAGATTTCAGAAGCCAGGACGGACTTTACAGCCAGGAATGGAAATATCCGCCGGAAACAATTATAAGCCGAAGTTTTTTCAATGCAAATCCTGTTGAATTTTACCGTTTTTACAGAAAAAAACTGATTATAAAAAACGTTAAGCCAAACATAACTCATTTTCAGCTTGCTAAAATGGAAGAAAAAGGCAAACTCAAAGCCGTGGTAACGCAAAATATCGACGGGCTCCATCAAATGGCGGGAAGCAAAAACGTATTCGAGCTGCACGGAAGCATCTTAAGAAATTTCTGCATGGACTGCGGCAAAAAATACGATGTTGATTTCATTGAAAACAGCGAAAATTCACCGGACAAACTGCCTCACTGCACAAAATGCAACGGACTTGTAAAACCTGATGTTGTTCTTTACGAGGAAAGCCTTGACCAGAACGTAATAAACGGCGCAATAAACGCAATTCGCGCGGCAGACACGCTTATTATCGGCGGAACTTCGCTAGTGGTTTATCCTGCCGCCGGCCTGATTGACTATTTCAACGGAAAAAATATTGTTCTTATCAATAAATCAGAAACATCCGGCGACCGCAAGGCAAATCTTGTAATCCATGAAAGCCTTGGAAAAATTTTCGGCGCGCTGAAAATTTAGAAAATCGCGGAAAATTCCGCCGCTTCAGATTTTAGGCCTGCAATTTCGGCAAGCCTAGAATTTCAAGCTATTCCTGATTCGGCGCAATTATATTGTAAAGACGATTCAAATCTTCCTTTGTAAAATAATTTATTTCAATTGAACCTTTTTCAAGAGTTCCCTTCAATATAACTTTTGTGCCGAACACGTCAATAAATTTCTGCTCGATTCTGGCAATTTCAGGATCTTTCTTTACAATTTTCTTTGCAGGCTTGCTGGATGCCGCCCGTCCGCCGTTATTGTAAAGCTGCGCAAGTTCCTCCGCCTCACGGACGTTCAAGCCGCTTCCAATAATTTTGCCGAACATAATTCTCTGGTCCGCAGGATTCGCCACAGAAAGCAAAGCACGCGCATGCCCGGAAGTAATCTGGCCGTCAACCAAAGATTTTTTCATATCATCAGGAAGCTTCAAAAGCCGCACAGAATTTGTTACCGTGGAACGATTTTTTCCAACACGCTTTGCAACTTCCTCGTGAGTAAGATCACCTAGCTCCATCAAATTATAGTAAGCCTTGGCCTCATCGATTGGATTCAAATCCGCCCGCTGAATATTTTCGATCAACGCAACCTGAAGCCTTTGAATTTCATCAAATTTTCTGATTTGAACAGGAACTTTTTTCAGCCCGGCAAGCAGAGAAGCCCTTGTACGGCGCTCACCGGCAATAATGTAGAATTTTCCATCGTCGGCCGGCTCAATAATAATAGGCTCAATAACTCCGTTTTCCCGGATTGAATCAGCCAGCTCCTCAAGTTTTTTCTGGTCAAATTCAGTTCGCGGCTGCTTCGGGTTTGCAATAAAATCGGCAGGATCCGCCCACAGAGTTCCATCATCATCCACAGAAACACCTTCAGGAAGATTCGTAGGCTTTCCATTTTCATCTTTTTTTATATCTTCCGCGCTTCCCAGCCCTGAAAGAGAAACATTGTCAGAGCCGCCCATAAGGGCATCCAGCCCGCGCCCGAGGCCTAAACCACCTATTTTAGCCACGATGCATTATCTCCTCTGCAAGTTTTCTGTAGCTTTTCGCACCAGCACATTCAGGATCGTAATTGCAGATTGGAAGACCGCGCGAAGGAGCTTCCGACAATCTTACATTTCTTGGAATTATTGTGCTGAACACAACGTCCTTGAAATAAGTTTTTACCTGCATAACAACATCCTGCGCAAGCCTTGTCCTTGAATCATACATTGTAAAAAATATTCCGCCGATTGTAAGCTTAGGATTTATTCCCTGCTGAACTTTATTAACCGACTTCAAAAGAAGCGTGATTCCTTCAAGCGCAAAATATTCACACTGCATAGGAACAAGAACCTGGTCTGCCGCCGCAAGTCCGTTCAAAGTCAAAATTCCAAGTGAAGGCGGACAGTCAATCAAAATATAATCATAAACTTCCTTTAAAGGCTCAAGAACTTTTTTTAGGAAGAATTCACGGTTCTCCTGCTCAACAAGCTCTATCGCGGCTCCAGACAAATCAATAGAGGCGCTGATTGCATCAAGATTTTCCACAGGCGTATGTTTTATCGCCTGCTCAGAAGTTACCTGGCCGGCAAGCAACTCGTAAATTGTAGGCTTGTCCTTTGAAACACCGACTCCGCTGGACATATTTCCCTGAGAGTCAAAATCAACAAGAAGAACTTTTTTTCCAGAAAGAGCAATATATGCTCCGATATTTATGCAGGAAGTTGTTTTTCCAACTCCGCCTTTCTGGTTTACAAAAACAATAGTCTTTCCCATAACTTTAAATATATCATTTTTTTTGCATTTGGTATACATTTAAACTGTTATGATTATTTCATGCACATTCAGCAAGCCGTCAAAAAATATTGAAGAAATTCTTGGCCGCCCATACCTGCGTATAAAAGCGCAAGCCGCCAACAATTCAAATAAAACTTTGTATTACATAGAAAAATTTACAAAAACACAGGCTTTCCACGAACAGAAAACCGAAGAAGAGCTGGCTGAATTCATTGAAAAGCACGCCGGAAAAACCTTTAAAAACTGCCTCATCCGCACTGAATCAGAAGAAATTTCATATCTTGGAAACAAAAAAGGCAACGTTACAAAACTTGTAAAGAAAACAACCTCCGAAAATTCCGCGGGCAAAAAAAACATTCTGTGGAAAAACTGCGGAAAACAGAAAAACTATCTGATTCCGGAAGGAAATCCAGTTCCGTTCATGGTTTTGCTAGGATTAATGACTAGCGACGGAAAAGTAATCAGCTCGAAACACGATAAATTCCGCCAAATCAACCGTTTTCTTGAATTCATAGACGACATTCTTCCAGAAATTCAAAAGCAGACAAAAAATCGGACAATCAGAATTGCAGATTTTGGCTGCGGAAAATCCTACCTGACTTTCGCTGTTCACTATTTTCTGACCGAAATCAAGCATCTTGAAGCGGAAATAATCGGGCTCGACCTGAAAAAAGACGTAATCGACTACTGCAACAAAATCGCCGCGCAGCTGAACCTGAAAGGCCTGAAATTTGACACAGGAAACATCGCCGACTACAACTACCAGAATGAGCCGGACATTGTAATCACTCTGCACGCATGCGACACCGCCACAGATTTCGCCCTGAACTACGCGGTAAAACACGGCTGCAAGGCAATTCTAAGCGTTCCCTGCTGCCAGCATGAATTGAATTCCCAGCTGAACAAAAATTCTGTTCCAGACGAATTCAAGCCGCTCCTGAAATACGGAATCATAAAGGAACGGTTCGCCGCGCTGGCCACAGACGCTCTCCGTGGAGAAATTCTTGAAAGCGCCGGATATTCAGTTCAGCTTCTGGAATTCATCGACATGGAGCACACGCCTAAAAACATCCTGATTCGCGCCGTAAAAAAGCAGAAAGGCGGAACCAGCGGAAATTCCCCGGAAAATGAAAATTCAGCAGAAAATAATCCTGAAAAAACGAACGCCGGAGAAACATCTTCATACGGAAAAGAAACTTCTGCGGAAAAAGAAATTTCCGCCGCTGAAAAATTAATAGCCGCGCTGAACGTTTCTCCAACGCTAAAAAATCTTCTGGCCAAATAGCCTGAAAAAAAATCTGCAAAAAAAAACGGCAGCCAAAAAGACCGCCGTTTGAAATTATTTTACTGCTCGTGCCACTTCTTGAAAATCAAAGATGTATTGATTCCGGCAAAAGCGAAATTGTTGCTCATAACATATTCCGCATCAATTTTTCGGCCTTCATCCTTGATATAATCCAAATCGCCGCATTCCGGATCAACATTCTTCAAATTCAAAGTCGGGTGGAACCAGCCTTCGTTCATCATATTGATTGTAAGCCAAGCTTCTACAGCGCCGCAAGCGCCCAAAGTGTGACCAATATATGATTTTGTTGAAGAAATAGGAACTTTTCGTCCAAAAACACGCGCAGTCGCAGTTGTTTCCGCAATATCACCGTGATGTGTAGAAGTTCCATGCGCATTCACATAAGCAATGTCATCAGCCTTCAGATTTGCAGAATCAAGGGCCAGCTGCATACAAATTCCCATTGTCTCGCTGTTCGGGCTTGTAATATGAGTTCCATCTGTGTTTGTTCCAAAACCAACAATTTCAGCGTAGATTTTTGCGCCGCGGTTCACAGCGTGCTCCAAATCCTCAAGAATCAAAGTTCCAGCGCCTTCGCCAATAACAAGTCCGTCCCGGTCTTTGTCAAAAGGGCTCGGAGCAGTTTCAGGATGCTCGTTTCTTATTGAAGTTGAGCCAAGCTGATCAAAAATCGCCGCATCCGGAGGACAAAGTTCTTCCGCGCCGCCGGCAATCATCATATCCTGAAGCCCGTTCTCAATAGTTTCATAAGCATAGCCAATCGACTGGCTTCCCGAAGTGCAAGCTTCGCTAGTTACAATCATTCTTCCCTTAAGCTGATAAGTTACTTCAATATTTGCGGCGCAAGTGTGCGGCATACATTTTATATATGTTGAAGAATTTACTTTCGCCGTGCAGCGGTCTTCCATAACGCTTGTAAGCTCCTGAATCGAATCAAAAGAACCCATTGAAGAACCGTATGCAACACCAGTCCGTCCGTTCTTGCACTCATCAACAATAGTTCCGTCCTCGTTCAGAAGCCCAGCCATCTGCAAAGCCATCTGCGAAGTATGATAAGAAAGCAAAGCAACCCGGCCCATTCCGCGAACCAGTTTTCTTGGATACTTCGGAATTTCACCCTTAGCCGGACACGCAAGATGCGTATTCATTCCCTGGATATCATGCCATTCTTCCATATTTTTTATGCAGTTTTTATACGATTTCAGCTGCTCGAACGCTTCTTCCCAGCTCTGTCCCAGACCGCTCATCATTCCCGCGCCAGTAATAACAACCCGGCGTTTTCCATTTGGTTTTGTAAAATTCATATTTTTCCTTTCTCAATTAATTTTTTTCAGGATTACAGAATGACAATTCAGCTCCGCATTTCAAAGGGGAAAGCCTTCCCCTCGTCGGCACTTCGTTGCCTCCTACCCCTTCTGCATGGCTCAGGCTACGCCACGCTCAAAAACATTCTAGCACATTCCGCCGTCTACAGTAATTACCTGGCGTGTAATGTATGAAGCGCCTTCGCTCAAAAGGAACACTGCCGCAGCCGCAATTTCTTCCGGTTTTCCCATTCGTTTCATCGGAATTGTGCTGAGCATTATTTCCTTCGCCTCCGGAATAATATTCGCCGTCATTTCTGTTTCAATCGCGCCCGGCGCAATAACGTTGCAAGTAATATTTCTTCCGGCAAGCTCAACAGCCAAAGCCTTTGTGGCACCGATTATTCCCGCTTTTGAAGCTGAATAGTTCGTCTGGCCGCGGTTTCCAATAATTCCGCTCACAGATGCCATTGTAATAATTCTTCCGCCGCGCTTGTTTTTGCGGCTCGCCATCGTCATAACAAGAGGTTTCAAAACATTGTAGAAACTGTCCAAATTCGTATGGATAACAGAATCCCAGTCGCTGTCCTCAAGGCCAACAAAAGTGTTGTCGCGTGTAATTCCAGCGTTGTTGATAATTCCCCACAAAATTTCACCGTTTTCCGCCAGCGCAGAAACTAATCCGACGAGCTTCGCCTTGCAGTCTTCCCGGTCAGAAACATTGAACTGAATCAACTCACCGTTTCCGCCGGCAGCTTTAATTTCTGCAAGAGTTTCTTCAGCACGCGCCTTGCTTCCATTGTAATGGCAAATAACATAATAGCCAGCTTTTGCGGCTTCAACTGCGCAAGCACGGCCAATTCCACCGGAAGCGCCAGTCACCAAAACTTTCTTATTTGAATTTTCATTCTGCATAATCTGCTCCTTCTATAAACTTTCGCCTAGCGCGAACCATTGAACATTGCAAGCATATCTTCAGTTTCCATAACCGTGATTTTTGCCGTAGCGGCAGGCTCCGCATCTTCCGGCGCAGCAAAAAGACTGCACAAATACCGGTAAGTATGCGTTTCTTCATCGCGGTAATCTTCAGCAATTTTCATCTGCACAGTCGAACCATTCTTCAGGAATCCAACCGACGCCTTAAAATCGACAACGCTCAAAATCATTCCCGGAAGCGGCGTGCGTCCTTTGATTTTGTTCGTAATTCCAGTAAGCGCGGAAATTCCCTGCGCCATAAGCTCAAAACCTGCCCAAGTTGGAACTCCGTCAAATTCTTCCTCGTAAAAAATACAATTTTTTGTAATATCGTATTCGCTGGTTATTGTGTGCTTTTCAACATCGTGCTGCGTAACCCTGCTCAGCAAAAACATTTTTCCATTATGCGGAAGATAATTTATAAGTTCATCATGATCAATAAACTGAGCTACATTTTTAGGTTCAACAACTGCCATAATACGCTCCTTTCTATTTTGTTCCAATTATCAGGCTGGAATTCGCTCCGCCAAAAGCAAAAGAATTGCTCAGGCAGATTTTTACCTTTCCTGAATTTTTATTGTTCTCATCATCAATAATATTCAACGCTGGAATTTCAGAATCCTGCTGCTTATCCCAAACCTGAACCGGAAGTTTTATTTCTTTTTTATTAAAATTCTTCTCAATGCAAGCATAGCAGATTGCCGCTTCCAATGCACCTGCCGCGCCCAAAGTATGGCCTGTAACAGGTTTTGTTGTGCTTACAGGAACTCCGCCGCCAAAAACAGACTGAACCGCCTTCGCCTCCATGCTGTCATTGTACTTTGTTCCAGTTCCATGAAGATTTATGTAGTCAACTTCTTCCGGTTTTATTCCAGCAGAATTCAAAGCTTTTTCCATAGCCCGTTTTGCGCCGTCGCCAGAAGGATCCGGGCTTGTCATATGGTAAGCATCTGCAGATTCGCCATAGCCCAAAAGCTGAACCGGCAAATTTTCCGGCAAAAGTTCCTTTGAAAGAACAAAAAAAGCGCCGGCTTCGCCCAAAGTTATTCCGCGCCGGTTCCTGCTGAATGGATTTGTAATTTCCGGCGAAACCGCCTCCAAAGAATCAAAACCCATAAGAACAGTGTCGCTTGAAATATCAATTCCGCCGGCAACAACCGCATCGCAAGTTCCAGAACGAATAAGCTCTGAAGCTTTTATAATCGCGCCCGCGCTCGAAGAACACGCCGTTTCAAAAGCAAGCGAAACACCGCGCAATCCGTATTTTTCACTGATGAAAGACGCAACATAGTCCGCGCCCTGCATTTCCAGCGCATAACGCCCAGAAAATTCACCGCGCGCAAAAAATTCCCTGTGTCCGGCAACCGAAAATTCAGTTCCATTGTCGCAAGAGCCAACGCAAACACCAATGCGATTTGCGCCGTATTTATTTTTCACAAATTCAATTTCTTTTTCAATCTGGCGCAGAGCCTGCTCTTCAATGCGAATTATCCGCATGTCATAACGCCCGCTTGACTTTTCAAGCAAATCATCAGAAATTCTTGCCGCATAAAATTCTTTGCCGTTCAAAGCTTTTATGCGGCAAATTCCGCCCTGATTTCCAGCCACGACATTTTCCCAAAGCTCATCGATATTATTTCCCGCAGCGCAAAAAACTGCCGGCCTAGAAAAATAAACAGGAGTCAACTACTCAACCTCCTGAAGAACATATTCGTAGCCCCGGAGCTTGTTTTTTATCACAATTTTTTCAGCAGACTTGTTTATTTCCTCAATCAAAAACGGACCGTTGTAAATTTTTCGCTTTTCAGAATTTTCAGTTTTTTCAACAACCATTTTCATCTTGATTGACTTCAACAGCTTCTGGATTGAATGGACTTTGTAATACGCAAACTGCAGATCCGCCACAATATACTCAGATTTCAAATTTTTTGGAAAAACTGGAGAATCAAAAGAAATATTCAGGCCATCATAAAAAAGCGTTCCCATTCCAGTGCCAAAATCATTGAACATTGAAAGGAAAATCTCGTTTTCATCAGCCTTCAGGTAAGCCAGAAAAGCCATTGACTTATCGCCAAAAGTTGCGGTAAGAACCTGCTCGCTGTCAATATTTTCTTCAATATCAGCCGGCGGAAGAAGATACAATTTCTTTATATTTGTTATATAAATCGGCTCAATATTTGAGTCTCCGATTATTTTTGTGCTTGTGCATCCGGAAAACAAAATCCATCCTGAAAGCAGCAAAAAAAATACCTTTACAAAATGACAATTTTTCATATTTTGTAAAGGTATTGTAAATTTTATAGGATATTTAGTCAAATCACAAAACTAATATTCCTTCTTTGCATCCATTTTTTCAATAATCAAATCAAACAGATTGTCTATAAGGCAGCCTGCAAAAGCAAAAAATATTGTGCCGGCAACAATCGCAAGAAATATAATTATATAAAACATAAAAAACCTCGAATTCAAAATTAATTTGTAATGCTGAGTTTTAATAAAATAATTGAAATTTAAATGTCTACGGCTACGAATCCCGCTTGAAAGTCAAGAGTTGAACTTTTTTATGGAAAAATCTTTCGTTTTGCTTCGCAAAGCCTTCAAGTTTTTTTTATGGCTTCCGCCAAAAAAGTGCAAATTGACTTCATCGGGCCTTCTTTACCTTCAACATTTCAATATTCAAAATTAATTAAAAAAATACGCGCAAACCGCAACGATTCCTGTAAAAACAAGGAGTCCGATAATAATAGGAAACATAGCACATCCTCCAGTGCGTTTTATGAGAAATTTAAATTTTAAAATGAATAAAAAATGAAGGATGCAGCTACTGAAGAGTCTGCTGGAAAACCACAGATTTCAGATATTTATTTTTAGAAAAGACAAATTTTTTCTGGACAAATTTAAAGGCGAAGAATAAGCACGTTATTTTCACAACGGAAGCGGAAAACAGCAGCAAAAAAGCAGCATAAACACGTTTTTCGGCGCTGGCAACCATTTTCAGCGGCTGAACTTCCAACGCCGCAAAAATATCTTCCGCGCAGACAGAAGCGCTGGTCAAAGTCCGGACATTTTCCGCGCGCTGAACCAACTCCGCTTCAGAAATATGGTTGAACACAGGAACGGCAATGCTGCTGAAAACACAAGAGAGAATTATTGGAATGCAGAAAAAACCGTTCCGAAATTTCATATTTCCTTAAAAATCCGCGCGCGTATAGAAGAACGTAGAAACAAACGCCGTTGTCAGTCCTATAAAAATTGAAAGACCAATCATATGAACCGGAACGAATTTGCTCAGCGCCAACGCCCCGAAACTCACTGCGCTTGTTACAAAAGACAACGCAATTGCAAAAGGCTCCAGGTTCGAGCTCCGAACTTCAACTTCTTCCGTGCGCTTTTCATTTTCAATCATATAAATAACATAGTCAAGCCCAAGACCGAACACAAGAATCATTCCGGTGATTGAGAAAAATTCAAAATGAATTCCGCAGAGCGCAAAAATCGAAGATGTCATCAGAACAATAAGAAGCGGAACCGAAACAATTTTTGCAGTCTGTTTCAACGAATAGAAAAATCTTAGAATTATAAACAAGGCAATGTAGACAACAACAAACAGCTTCAGAATCATATCAGAAAGCCTGTCCAAATCTGCGTTCATCGAGCGGACCTTGCTTATGAAAAAAACATTCTCGCCGTCTGCAAGCGACTTGTACGCATCATAGTCAAGAACACTCACAGGAAGCACAACCGAATAATATTTTCCGTCAATTTCGCCAAGCCATGCGGAAGAAATCGCGCTGGCAAGATATTCAGGAACATTTTTTCCAATTTCAATAAAATCATTTTCGCCCGCCTTGAAATCTTCAGCAAGTCTTTTCGCATAAGAAGAATCATAGCCAAGATATTCATATTGCTGAGCCGCCAAAGGAAGCAACTTCGCCGCAGCCTCGCGCGATTTTTTCTGCATTGAAATGGAAGGAATATATGAAGTTGTACAGACAAAACCGCCTTTTTCCTTTCCTTCATTCATTTTTTTAAGCTCGGCAGTGATTTTTTCTTCATTCTGCAAAGTTTCTTCCGCCGTGGAGCCGCTCACAATATACCAGCCGCTCGGACTGTACTGAAGAACTTGCGCCGCTTCCTTTTCGTTAAGCATTTCCCGCCCTTCCATTTTATAAAGCCGGGAAAGATTGTTTTCAATTTTTACATTTTTATGGAAAATCAGCAGAACCGAAATTGAAAAAACAAACATTATCGTAATCGCAATCCGTCCAACAAATTTCTTGTTGTACCAGCTTGGCATCGTGTAGTATTTCAGAAGTTTTATTTCACGCTTTGTCTGCGGAACTTTTATGAACGGATAAACGCAAATAACAGTCAGAAATGAAGAAATAATTCCGCTCATGCTGAAAACCGCCATCTGCTTCAGCAGGTTGAACGGCGCAAAAACAAGAATAAAATAGCAGATTACAGTTGAAACAAGCGAAAGCGACAAGCCTTTTATCAAATGATTTCTGACCTGATAGCCTTTGTGGCACGCAAGATTTCCTTTCCAGTTGATAAAATAATGCAGGCTGTAGTCAATGCACGAGCCAATAAGCGAAGTTCCGAAAACCAAGGTCAGAATGTGCATTTTTCCGAAAATCGCCAGAGTCGCAAAAATCGCCATTAGGCTCGACCAAAGAATTGAGCCGATGCTGAAAAGAATCGGAGAAGGACGCTGAAAAATCAAAAGCAGAATAACCAGAACTGCGGTCATTGAAATTGTTGAAATTGTTGAAATTTCTTTGGTTGCGTCGGAGGAACTCTTGTAGCTGTGAAACGGCGTTCCAGAATAAATAAATTTTGTCTCGCCGTCTTCAAGCGGATCGCAAACCTGATGAATCTGCACAACCGCATTTTCCTTGCTTGCAAGAGCCGCGCCTTCCTTGCTGAGAATTCCGCGGATCATAACGTACCATCTGCCGTTCACCTCGCTGGCAAGAACTTCATCTTTCAGCGACATTTTTGTTCCGCTTTCCTGAAGCTGCTTCAAAAAGCTAAGAAGATTGTGCTCGCCAAGCATAAACGGATCCGACTCCAAATTTTCAAGCGAAGTCACCGTGAACGCGCCGTAAGCCTTTGACAGCGCATCCTGCGCAAAAGCCTCCGCGCCGCCTTCAGAATTCAGCTCGTCAATAGTTTCAGAATCAATGAGATTGTATTTATAATTATTTATGTACTCAACGATTTTTCCAAATGAATCAGTATTCTGATAAAGCGAAAGCGACTTGAACCGCGGGCTTCCGTTCAGCTGGCCGTAAACATTTTCCGCAACCTGCTTCGCTTTTCCAAAATCAGGATTTGAAACAAGGATAAAAACATTCTGGCCGGTAACTTCCGTAAGCTTTTCATCCGCGGCATTAAGCGCTTTTCCCATTTCCGGCTTTGGAAGCATATTAAAAAGATCAGCGTCGATGTTTATTCCTTTTTTCACATAAAGCATTGCGCAAAAACCAAGAATAACCAGCGCGTGAAAAAAAATCCAGAATTTGAAGAAAGTTTTATTTTGAAGAGAAGTAAGCTTTTTCAGCATCGGTCAGCTCCTTTGGATATTTTTGATCGGTGAAGTTATAAGTAATCGTATCGCCAGCAGCCTCGGTCATTACGATTGAATTCAAATCAGCAGAATTTGCAGAAACTTTTCCGCTTATCGCAAGTGAAACAAGAATTTTTTTCACCATGCTGTCCTTCGGAGAAAGAACCGCCTTCCAGTCAGAACCGGTGCAGCTGAAATCAACATCAAAATTATTCTGAAGAACTTCCGAATTTCCGCTGAACATTGCGCTCAAAGTTGTGGAAATGCTCGTGAAAATCTGGTTTGACGACGCATCAATCACAGTTTCTTTCCCATTCGCAAGAGTCTGCTTCACGCTTGTCATTCCAACAACCATTGTAGAAGGAAAAGGTTTCTGGGTTTGCCACATGATTCCGTCCAGGCTGAATATAAAAGTTCCGCTTGATTTCATTGAACGGTTCACCGCGGAAATTGTTTTTATCTGCGAGAAATTTCCCATCATGTTCGGGTGCTCTGAAAGATTTTTGCAGACAGACTCAAACGTTTCTGCATTTATTGACATAACCAAAAAAAAGGCTGAAATTACAGCTAAAATGATTTTTTTCATTTTATTTTTCCTTCTTCCTTTAAAATTTTTTCAACTCTCTGAATAAACCAAGGAGTGCATTCAAAACGTGATTCATTCGTCTCCAAATTTACAGCCATTTGAGTAGACTCCGCCTTTGTGCAAATTTCACCTTTGGCATTAAAAATTTCATATTTTATTTTTATGCAGTTTTCATATTCAACAAGATAAGTTTTTACAGTCGCTTTATCGCCAAAATACAAAGAACGAACATATTTTAAATTTATTGAAGTTACCGGATAAGCAAACCCTTCCTTGACCATTTCTTTGTAGCCGTAGCCGATTTTATCCAAAAGAGCGCAGCGCGCAATTTCCATATATTTCACATAATTTCCGTGCCAAACAATTTTCATTGCATCGACATCAAAAAATTCCGCCGAAATAACAGTTTCATTTATAATATACGCATTTTTTTCCAAATTCGTCATCTTTTTTCCTTATTTTGCACTCCATCCGAAAGT
>SAMEA104315436__coassemble_775_pt1 | contig 47660 bp, 28 predicted proteins | sample SAMEA104315436__metabat2_high_PE_011 | metagenome-assembled genome bin SAMEA104315436 (sample SAMEA104315436) | gut metagenome | biome: Monkey gut; feature: monkey-associated habitat; material: faeces | place: China | collected 2013 | reverse complement strand
GTAGTTCTGAAGGAAACGAAGCGCTTCCTGAAGATACGTAAGAACAAACGCGGCAAGAACCGAACCCGTCATAGAACCCATTCCGCCAAGAACCACAAAGATAAGATAATCGATTGACTTTGTAAACGCCGCCTGCTCAGGCTTGATGAATCCAACGTACATAACGTAAAGCGCGCCGCCAATTCCGGCAACAAAACTTGCAAGAACAAAACCCGCCATTTTATAGTGGAAAACGTGAATTCCGCAAGAATTCGCCGCAATCTCGTCTTCACGGACAGCAAGAATCGCGCGTCCAAAAGTTGAACGAACAATGTTCTGCACAAAAACAACAACAAGCACAAGAACGCATGAAACCACAAGAACCGCAACGGCAGGATTCAACGTAAGTATTGTTGGAAAAGACTTTCCGTTCGGACCGCCCGTCCACTGCTTCAAGTTCACAAGAACAACGCGAATAATTTCACCAAAAGCGAGCGTAACAATCGCAAGATAGTCGCCTTCAAGTTTCAGTGTTGGAAATCCAATTAAAAATCCGAAGAAAGCGGTTATTGCACCTGCGCAAATAACAGCAAGCGGAAGCGGAAAATGCGCGTTTGTATTCAGAAGAATTGTTGCATAAGCGCCAAGCGCCATAAAACCAGCCTGGCCAAGACTCAGCTGACCAGTAACGCCAGAAATAATGTTCACGCTTATAGCCATAATCGCATAAATTCCAGCAAGTGCGAAAACTCCGGAAGAATACGCGTCCATAATGCCAGTTGAAGTAAGAAGCGTTGGAACTGCGATTGCAACAAGACTGACAACTGAAAGAATCAATGTATTTCGTATAAATTTGTTTTTCATTTTTACTCCATAAAGCGAAACGCTTAAATCAAACTTTAACAGTTGTTTTCTTGCCGAACAAACCAGCCGGTTTTACAAGAAGAATAACAATCAAAATTATGTATGAAATCGCATCCGCATACTGGCTGCTCAAGTAGCCTTTTGTCAAAGTCTCGGCAATTCCAAGAATTATCCCGCCAGCCATTGCGCCCGGAATAGAGCCGATTCCACCAAGAACAGCCGCAACAAACGCCTTCAATCCAGGAATATAGCCCATAACAGGATCAACCTGAGGATAAGCCGTAGCATAAAGAACTCCGCCCGCGCCGGCAAGAACCGAACCTACAACAAACGTAACAGCAATAATTCTGTTCACATTTATTCCCATAAGAGCGGAAGCTTTCAAGTCGTATGAAACAGCCTGCATCGCCTTTCCAGTTTTTGTTTTATTAACAAGGAAATTCAGAAGAACCATAAGAACCGCGCTGGAAATAATAACAACAAGCTGAAGGTTTGAAATTGAAAGAATTCCAAACGTGAAATTCTTTGTTTCCATAGTAGGAAACTGGCGTGGATCCGGACCTACAAAAGGAAGAACACGCATAAGATTCTGAAGAATAAGCTCAACAGCAATCGCGGTAATCAAGGAATTAAGGCGCGGGGATTCCCGGAGCGGACGATACGCAAAACGTTCAATCAATATTGAAAGAAGACCGCAAAGAACCATAGCTGCGATGAATGCGCCAGCCATTCCAAAAGCGCTTGCCCCGAACGCCACAAGAACAAAATAGCCGGCATAAGCGCCAACCATCATAACATCGCCATGAGCAAAATTTATGAGTTTTACGATACCGTAAACCATGGTGTAGCCAAGCGCAATCAATGCGTAGATGCTTCCAAGCGAAAGACCATTTATGAGCTGCTGAACAAAAATAGAACCAGAATTCACAAGTTCACCCCAAATATTTTAGACTTCGTATAATTTTAGTTGTAATAGCCAAAAATGAAAAGGGGAAAAAATCCCCAACAAAGCGTTATGTGCCGATTTTTACAAAAAAAAGGCCTTCGGCGCGCCAAAAAACACACCGAAAGCCTTTTAAAATCTACAGAAATATTATTTTACATATGGCCGATTCGGGCCTGCGGCGATGTCATATCATCGCAATCTTCTTTTTCTTTTGAAGAGTAATCATCAGCACCAGAATAAAGTTCCCCGGCGACATCAACCATGCTGATATCCCAAGGCACGCAGTCCATCAGAGAACCGCCGCCTGTTGTAATCTGACGAACACCAATTCCATTAGACTGCAAATAAGCCTTGTCAACTCCGAGTGTTGACAAAGGAATTGTATACCAGTAGCTCATATCCAAACCATTTGTTTCCACAGACTTATAATTTGAACTTGCAAGCAAATCTTTGCCAGACTGCCCTGATGTTTTTCTGTTGTCTTCTGGAGTTGCCTCATAATAAACATTCTTGCTTACCGCGCACTGCCTCTGGTACTTTACAGAAATTCCTGAAGTTCCTTTTTTTGTCCCGCTATTAAAACTCAGGCGATAAGCGGTATCATAACTGAAAACTCCCTCGGAAGTAGTTTTAAAATAGCCTGGAGTTCCTACACCCACAAATGTACCATCGAATTCACCAAATTTTGAAGAATGATAGAACATTGCGTCAAATCCATTTGAATCAGAAAAATCAATAGAACCCCAGATAGGCTTTCCGTCAGTTCCAACAGTCGGCTTTGTTGCATTAACGCCCTTTCCTGTATTAAAAAGCATTCCAAGAGGAATATCACGGTTGTTCCACCAAGCATTGTCACTAGCCGCATAGTCATGAAACATAAAACTTGCCCGGTCAACAATATTTGTAAGCTCAACCATCAAATAAAGATTTGTATCATCATAAGCCGCATACAATGCATAAACATCATAAGGAACTTCCTGCACTCCAGTCCATGTTCTTGGGTCATCATAAGCCGCACTCTGCGCAATTTTTTCCGCTTCCGTCCAATCAGAGAAAGTGCTTATTGTCTTGTTCGTTCCCACTGCACCGTTTTTGTTTGTCCAGTAGTAACTGGAAACGGTGTTTTTAGTGTAGTCAACGGTTACGGTGTATTTTGCAGAAGCGGTTCCGTTGGTTACGGTGATTGTGAATTCCTGGGATTCGCCGTCTGCGAGCGTTTTAGATTCAGGACTTACGGTTACTTTTGCGGATGAAGAAGAAGCTGTTGCCGTTACAGAAACTGAAACAGAATCTTCCGCGCCCGAAAGCGACTTTGAAAAACTTGTTCCGCTAGCCGCGCTTATTGAAACTCCGTTCACTTTTATAGAAGAAAGTGTTACATCATTTGGATTTTCAGCTTTTCGCGCCACCGAAAGCGAGTAAGTTTTCTTCGAGCCGTCTTCCGCGGTTACAATTATTTCAAAAGACGCTGTTTTTCCAGACTCAACAGAAACTTCTCCGCTCGGACTCACTGAAACAGCTGCTTTTGAAGAATTCGCAACAGCAGAAACTGAAACTTTTTCCGTTCCAGAAGAAACCTCGCAGCTTTCAGAAACTCCGATTGAAGTTCCATTCACCTTTATTTCTTTCAACGTTGCATCGCTGCTTAAAACAGGAGCTGTAGTCGGATCTGAATCATAGAAGTCCTTGCCATCGTACCAGAAAGTGCAGGCAAGTTTAGAATCTTTTTCCTCTCCTTGATTAAGCTTAAAATGAATTGTACCTGTTCCTGATAATTTTCCAGCGGCTGTAAAATCTTTCATGAACCAGCCATCAGGATTGTTCATATAACCATCTGGCACGGAAACCATTGCTTTTTGAGTGCTCCACGTTTCGCCCACTCCTTCACTAAGTCCAAGACCATCTATTTGCCAAGCCCAAATCGTAGGGGCAGATTTTGCTTTTACAAAAATAATCAATTTTCCCTGCAGCGCGTTTCCAATCAGCCCTGAAAAATCAGCCGAACCGCCGCTTGAAAGAGTTACATTTCCTATTTTTGTTGTGTTTTTTTCGTCGTTGGCGTATACATTCCATGTTCCGGGAGCAACTCCGCTCAATTCTTTTGTTGAAACCGAATCCGATTCAATGGAAAGTTTTCCAGAAAGCGGATCGTCAATCCAGACAGAATAGCCGGCCGCGCTCTGAATGTTTGTAAAATTCACCGTTCCGGGCTTCTGAATAAAACCAGCAGGCGAAACAGAAGAATTATTCTTGTAAGCAGCGGCAAATCCTTCCGAGTCAAAAAGATATGCGCTTTCAACTCCTTCAAAACTGCCAAGTGAAACAGAAGAAATATCAATTCCGGCATTGTACAAAGAAAGATACGCTTTTCCCTTTGCGGAATCCGCCCCGTCCTTGATTGTGCCGATTTCATTTACGCCAGATTCTATATTTTTAACTGCGTACAGAATTTTCACAGAAACGCCGTCTGCCTTGCTGCCTTCAATTTCAATAACACGGTTCTTGCCAACAGGAATTTTCTCAATTGTAAACTCTCCCTTTCCGCCGTTCACAGAAATTCCCGACATGGAAATTTTCTTCATTCCGAAGCCGTAAACGTTCACCGTTGCGTTGGAAATTCCGGCAACATCAACAAAACGCGCATTTGAACCAAAATAAAGCGAGCCATAGTTTCCGCCGCTTGAATCAGAGCCAGCCTCATCCAAGTCAGCGCAGCCAAACATCACCAGCGGACAAAAAAGAGCCGCAATGAGCTTCACAAACTTTTTCATTTTTCTTCCTTACTTTTTTATATTTTCCGCCGCCTCCCGCTTTTCCCGTACAGAACGCGGCGAAGAGTTTAATATTTTATTGCATAAAAATGGTAATTCCAGTGCCTTCACAATTCTTTGAATTATAATCAGTATCACCAGAACCAATCATTCCTTTTTTATTGAATATTTGATTTCCGCTTCCAGAATATTTCATATCGTTTCCTGGATTTAAAACACATGTTAAAGTTTTGCCATCAGAATCTTTGACCGTATAATAAACAACCATTCCATTAGCAGATGTAGAAGCACTTCCATTCCAAAATCCATTATGAGCTTTCTTAAGCTGAATCAAATCCTTGTGATATTTAAAAACATCATTATAAGTCGCCTTTAAACTCCAATCGATTTTATTCATTCCTTGTCCAAACATATAGCTATTTTCTTTTGCAGTTCTTGAATCAATTTTAAATTCACTCCATTTATCACCTGACTTAGTACGCAAGAAATCATCACCACCATGAATAAATCCAACTCCCTGAGAAAGAGTAATTATTCCATGACCAAATTTTACAATTGCCTGCTGATAACTAGAATTTGAAGAAGTAACTCCAGACGCAACAATCTTGTCATACAGACAAAGATTATCATGCGCAGAAAGATAATTCACAGCTTGATATGGACTTTTTGTAAAATAACGAGTCCAGACACCTTCAGAATCACTTCCTATCGATGTCATAGAACCTTTTAATCCAACTTGAACATTCCAAACTGTTCCATCACCATCTTTTTGCTTGGAATTAAAAATATATCCCATTATGCCGTCATCACTTCCACCTTTCAATGTTTCACGGTATTTATGAGCAAATCCTCCAACACCTGCATATTCAAGTCCAGGAACAGAACTAGCATAAGCATAACTTGTGCTTTCAGTATTGTTAGCCTGATAAGGCTCGCCATAAAGCAAAAGCGTTCTATCAGAATATTTTTGATTTAAATATTTACCCCAGCTTCCAATGGCAGAATTTGAATAGATTCCCATCAAATCAAAGCGGAATCCATCAAGATTATAAGTTTCAAGCCAATACTCCAAGCTGTCGCGGATCATTCTGCTGACCATTGCATTTGTTACATCAAGGCTGTTTCCACATCCTGAAAGATCTGTTGCCGTATAATAAGATTTTGAAATATTATCGAACATTTCTCCATCAAAAGTATGATTGTAAACAACATCCATAATCACACGAATTCCATTCTGATGAAGAATATCAACCATGTTTTTTACTTCACGAATTCTATTTTCATAGTCAGTTGGAGTTACAGAATATCTATCCTCTGGAACATTGTAATTTACTGGATCATAGCCCCAGTTATAACATTCTCCGATTGTTTCATTATATTTTGTCGCAAAATCATACATTGGCATAATTTGAACATGAGTAACACCAAGTTCCACCAGATGGTCAAGACCAGTTTTTACAGTTGCATTTCCTTTTGTATATGTTGTTCCACTTTCAACAAGACCATCAAACTTTCCTTTGTTCTTAGAAGTTCCGCCCCACGTTGAATCAGAAGTAAAATCTCCAACATGAATTTCATAAACCACTGATTTTGCCCGGTTTTCAAGTGAAGGGCGAACCGCCCAGCCGCCACTGTCTGGTAAAATTCTATCAACATCAACTACAATATTTACAGACGACCCCGCATAACTTGTTACCTCACAATTAGATTCTTTATAACCTGATTTTATAACATTTGTTTTTGCATCATTATCTTCATACTTCACCATTTTTCCGTACGGGTCGCGGACAGCTGTTTTGCCGATTTTGAACTGGTATTCCGCAAGGTGCAAGTCGCCCGGAACTGAAACGCCGTAGATGTTCGCCGTGTCCGGATAGTCGCCATCAACCTTGAATCCTTTTGTGCAGGTGTAAGTCTGTTCCGTGCCGCCAACAGGTTTTACAGTAACCGTTACATCGCTTGAATCCGGCGACCAAATGCTGAATGAAGTCGCGGTGCTTGTGTAGTATGCGCCGAGCCGCGTTGGAGTCGCCGGTTTTTCAACTTTTGTGTAAACAGCGCTTGCAGACGCTTCCAAAGTTCCGTCTGTTCCCCACACTTTTAAAGTTACAGATTCGCCTATGCTGATTCCGCTGCCAACCGCAATGCTTTCGCCCGAAACAAAAGAAACTGCCGTTGAAGAAGTTTTCGGGTCGCTTCCGTCTGTTGTGTATTTTGCCGACGTGCAGTTTTTTGCAGAAAGCGTAACGCCCTGGCTTGCTCCGCTGAACGAAACATTTCCGCCCGGAGTTATTGAAACAACCGGCTCCGTGCTGAACGGATTTTTAGTCTCAAACTTTTTAGTTTCAAAATTGAACCACGCCTCTTTTACACCGGAAGGAAGAACAACTCCATCCTGCTGGTCCGCCGGATAGCGGTTGCTGTCACTTCCGCCGTAGAAAATGACCATTGTTTTTCCGGCAGAAACCCAGTCTTCCGTTAAGTCGTAGTAATAGCCGTTTTCCTCAGAAGACATTGAAGGCATATTATCCCACGCAGAAACAGTTTCAGTTTTGCTGTTGTAGTAATAAATTCTGTATGAGTTCCATTTCGCGCCGTAAAAATGCACGCGGAAGCCTTCAAAAATCTGCTCCTCGCCTATTTTTCCAGCCGGGCAAGTTCCGCCAGAAGCAACAGAAACAGACCTCTTTTCAATATTTTGTGAATTATCTTCTATATATAATGTCCACGAGCCGGGAGCAACGTTTTCAATTGAATAACTTTTATCAGAAGAAATCTCAACCTTTTCAGCAGAAGAGAGCGGATCATTCAGCCAGATTTTATAGCCAGAAGCATTTTCCGCAGAAACAGAAACTTTTCCAGGCTTCAAGACGTAATCCGAAGAATCAAAAGCCCGCTCCGGATTTTCCTTGTAATCAGAAGCAATTTTTTTTGAATCAACAAGCAAAGCGTGCGTTTCCGGCGGAATTGCAGACTCAACCGCTTTTTCCTGAGCGTCGCCAAAATCCGCTGTTTTTACGCCGGCTTCAACCAGAGCCTTGTAGACATTTCCTTTTACAGAAGAAGCCCAGTTTATTTCTTCAAGAGTATTTTCACCGGAAACAATATCAACAACAGCGGTCAGACAGATTCCGTCAATTTTTGAATCAGCTGAATTTCCGCTTTTTGCCTGAACTTGAACCACGCGGTTCTTGCCAACCGGAATATTTTCAATGGAAAAAGAACCTTTTCCGCCGGAAAGCTTAACTGAATCAGCATAGACAGGCGCCATATCCGAGCCAAGCACACAGACATCGGCCGCGGAAATTTCATCAACCTGCACAGCGCGGCTGGATTTTGAGCCAACAACAAGAGTTCCATAACTTTTTTCCGTGCTTGAACCAGGCTCAAACCTTTGCTCCAACCCGTTTGAACAGCCAGAAAAAAACAGCAAAGACAAAAATCCAGCAACAAAAGCCGCTGATTTTAGAAACTTTTTCATATTCCTCCAAAAACTCCCGCCAAAACAAAGTCCGCTTCTGCTTTTCCCGCACAGAAACAGGCTTCACGCAAAAAACTAATCCAAAAGAATATATCTTGCCGAAAGCGCCGGCACCGTAACCCTTCCGCTAAAGACCTCGCCAGAAATCAAGTCCTTTCCGCTTCCAGAAATATCGAATGATTTTATGGCAGAGGAATTATTTATTGCAAAATAAACAGTTTTTCCATTCAAAGTTTTCTTTCCGGCATAAAAATCGCTTGAACTTGTAACAGTAGAAGACTTACCATTCCACATAACTTCATTTTCCATACGAATCTGCATAAGTTTTGCAACATAATCATGCAAATCCTGCTCTTTTGAACTGAAACCACTGATTTTTCCTGCGTCGCGGGCAATATTGTCATTGTACCAGCCGTTCATTCCGTTATAATAACCGTCAGTCATCATTCCATATTCATCGCCGTAGTAAACTGTAATCGGGCCTGAATATGCAGCCACGCTCGCAAGAGCAATCTTATGACGCTTCCAGTAATTTTCAGAGCTTCGGTTCTCGGAGAATTTCCAATTAACAAGATTTCCAAAACGAACTAAATCGTGGTTTGTAATGAACAGGTTCGGATAATATCCTTCCGGATGCGTGTAGCCTTTTTTTGAATAATCTGAATATACATAGTCAAGATTTGAAAGCGAAATTCCGCTGACACCTTTCGACTCTTCAGTTGCAAACATCTGAACTATCTTGTAGCGGCTAGGGAAATCAAAACAAGACTGAAGTCCGTAGCCTTTTGCAGAACCAGGATTTACGCTTCCAGCCTGAATCTGCGCCGCATCTCCGTTCCAATGCTCGCCCACAGTATAGCCCAAAGTTCCCCAGTCCTGACCTTTAACACCGTTTTTAGCAGAAGATTCTTTTATCGCCGTGCGGATTTCATACCAATAGTTGTGTCCGCCTGTATTGCAGTTTTTTCCATTATCGCCAAGACCAACCTGATAGCACTGGTCAAAACGCCATCCGTCAATCTTGTAATTTTCAATCCAGTACTGAGCAACTTCCGTGTAATAATCCAAACTGTCCGGATATTTTACCGGATTGCTGCCGCCAGAAGGATATTTGCCCTTTGGAGAAGCTTTTGTTATGCCTGTTTTACGGTGATGACCGAAAACGCCGTCAAGAATTATATTGATTCCAAGTTTATGCGCCTCTTCAACAAGCTCCGCAAAAACTGCATTTCCGCCAAATTTCGGGTCAACATTAAAATAATCGCTGCAGAAATATCCAGTTGAATCAAGCTGCTCGTTTCCATCTGATGTAAAAATCGGAGTAAGCCAGATTGCGTTCATTCCCAAAGATTTTATGTAATCCAAAGCATTTATAACACCACGCAAATCGCCATTGTGCGGACCTGGACCATAGCCAGTTCCATAGCCAACGCTTGAATCTCCGTCCTGAAATGAAGAAACCATAACCTGATAAATGCGAAGCTCATTCCAGTCTGAAATCAAGAATGACTCCGGCATTTTTTCTATTGCAATCTTCCCGGAAACAGGTGTAGTTCCGGCTGAATTAGAAAGCGTGCCGGAAACTTCAAGAGTTCCTTCAGATGATATAAAATCCTCCACCTTGAACTGGTTGGCGCCAGGCTTTACAGTCTTTGAAACTCCGCCTATATAAATTGTGTTTTCAATCAAATCCAGCTCGCTGTTTACAGTTATGCTGAAAGTTCCGCCCAGATATGCTTTTGAAGGAACTGTTACAGCCGGAGGAACTGGAGCCGTCTGTTTTTCCGCGCCGTCTTTAGTTATGCGGTAAATTCCTTTTGAAGAAATAACAATATCATTGGCGCACAGTTTATTTTTAGAAGAATTTGTAATCAAAAGGCTTACAGAAGAAGCTTTCTTGAACTCATAAACATAGTCTGCATCGCTTGAAGTTTTTACCATTTCAACGCCAGGCCATGTTGTATTTGGGTAAGTTGCTTTGTCAGAGCAGTTCCAGTAATGAATCAGCGGGAAGCCCAGAGATTTTGCCACAAGAATTTTTATTCCGTCAAATTCTGTTGAAGCATTTCCCAGCACAACAGTTGAACTTCCGCCGGAAGAAACCGTTACAGTTCCGCTCTTTACAACAGAGCCGTCTTTTACAGCGTAAACATTCCATGAGCCAGGAGCAACATCAGAAATTTCAATCTCTTCAGAATCAGAAGAAAGCGCCGCGGAAACCTTTGAATTCGGGTCAGAAACTTGAATCGTGCACCCAGAGCAGCCGTTTGCGGTAATCTTAACGCTTCCAGCCTTCAGCACGTAGGAATCACAGCTTTGCAAAGTTTTAGAAATAAAGTCGCCGGCAATTCCAGCTGCGTCAATCAAGCTCGCGTTCTTTTCAGGAATCGCATTATTAATAGAAGAAATCTGCTCACTTGTAAGCGCGGAAGTGTCCACGTTTTTTTCAATAAGAGCCGCATAAACCTTGCCTTTCTTAGAAGATTCCCAATTGACATTCACATTAGTCTGCATACCTTCGTTAATATCGCAGACGGCATACAACGTAATTCCTTCAATCTTGGAAGACTCGGCCGAACCGCCGTAAGCCTGAATTTTTACAACAACATTTTTTGAAACAGGAATCTTTTCAATTACCGGAAGAACACCTTTTCCATCTTCAACGGAAGAAAATTCAGAAGAAGCTATTTCAAATTTCTCACCGGAAGAATTAAAGCCGGAAACCACAGCTTTGGCATTTTTAATTTCGCCAGCAAAAACCGCCCTGCTTCCAGAGTTGACTGCAACAGAACCATATTCCAAGTCATTTTTTTCAGGAACAAGGTCTGAACATCCAGAAACCAGCACAACGCCAAATATCAGCGCCACTGCAGATAACATTTTCAGATTTTTCATTTTTTTTCCTTTTTAAGGCAAGAACCAAACTTTTTTAACTTTCTCTAGAAAAAATTGTAAGTCCACTATTACAATCTGTCTAATTAAAGTTTTGTTATTTTTTGGGCAGCAACCAGCATTTTCAGAAAAAACTCACTGAGATTTGACCAAATTCCCACTGAGTTTTTAAAAATTCTCACTGAGAAAAATAAAATTCTCACTGAGTTTCCGATGAATTCCCAGTGAGATTTTTCCCGCCCGACCATTTTTTAAAGAAAAAAGCCTGAAAAAGCCTCATACAAAAAAATGGCACGGAAAAGTTTTACAATTCCGCGCCATTCAATTTTTCAAAAATCTTTGTTTTTAGAATGTTACACCATAGTCAGCAGGATTTTTGTCACTAACAAGAATCGGCTGGTTCTTTGTTCCACCGGCAAACGAAGTAACTTTTCCGCCGCTTACAACCGCAGATTTTCCGTCGTACCAGTTGTAAACCGTTGTTCCATCGCTGAACAAGCCGCTTACATCAACAGAAGTTCCGCTGATTCCGATTGCAACGCTGCTTTCTCCAGCCGCTTCGCTGTAGCTTCGCTTTGTAGCCGAGCCAGTTCCAGCACCAACCGCCGGATTGAACTTCCTGAACGTTCCAACTTTTCCCCAGTGAGTCGCAGTCGCGCCCGTTGAAGCATCCCAGTTGAAATCACCGCGGGTCGCCATATCAGTGTCGCCACATCCTGTGTATGCCAAAGGACGGCTTGTTTCATCACCGTAGTAAATCTGAACGCCGCCCGGCAAAAGCGTGAGCATTGTGCCAACTTCACTTTGATTAGAAACACGGCAGAGTTTTGTATCATGGCTTGAAACATAAGTCAGAACATTATTTCTGTTTCCGTTTCCGTCAGAATCGGCATTTTTGTTGATGCTCAAATAACTTCCCCATGTGTTTTCACTTGGATAGCTAGAAGAAGTTCCCGCTCCTGCCAAACCATTGAAACTAAAATTAATCATGCTGTCAAATTTTCCAGTAGTATAATACTCGCCCTGCCCAGATGTAGCCGTCCAGCCGAAACATTCTCCAGTCATCCAGAATGATTCATCCCAGTCAGCAGCACCAGTATCAACACCATTATACGTTTTGTCTTTAGAAGAATCATTCCTCCACTTTTCAAGCGCATCTGTACAAGCAACTTTAAGCTGTCCCCAGCGGAACGGTTCAACGTGCTTTGCAGTATCACAGCGGAAACCGTCAATACCAAGCTCGCGAACCCATGCAGAAAGCCATACAACCTGGTAATCAGCAGGTGCAATACCCTTGTCTGTTCTGTAGTCGCCAGAATATCCGTTCCAGTCAGCATTTGAAACAGAAGGATTGTAATATTTAGCCTTGTAATCAGCAGTATCAACCTTGTTCCATTTTGTTTCAAGAACAGGTGCCATTCCAACGCTGCTTGTCAGTTCAGTTTTTACATCAGGCAATCCACCGCAACTTCCACCATATTCAGAGCCGCTATCATAACCAAATGAACGAATCCACGGACCAAACCAAGAATTATCCCAGTAAGAGTTATCCCATTTTACAGTATCGTTTGCATCCCATACTCCATTAGTTTTTGCAAGCCAGCCATCCTTATGCTCCGTGTATCCATAGCTGAATGTAACCATATCCTGAGTGTTGTTATAGCCAACATGGTTCATAACAACATCCAGAATTACACGTATTCCTTTAGAATGGCACGCATTTACAAAAGTCCTAAGCTCTTCAACTGTACCCATATTCTGATCTATGCTAGTCCAGTCAAGAGTATAATATCCATGGAACGCATAATGAGGGAACGCTTTGTTCTTTCCGCTAACCCATCCGTGAGCCTGCTCGTAAGGTGCTGTAATCCAAATCGCATTTACACCAAGCTTATCAAAATAGTCAAGTTTCTGTGTAAGACCAGCAATATCACCGCCGTGGAAAGTCGCAACATTCTCATCACCACTTAAACCATTTTGCCTATAATAAGAATGGTCGTTTGAAGTATCGCCATTATAGAAGCGGTCAGTCAGAACAAAGTAAGCATTCACATTATCCCAAGTGAATGTATCAACTTTTGAAGGATCAACATATTTGCTTGTGTAAGTTGCAGATTCCGTTGCTGAACCTACTGAATTTACAACCGTTGCAGAAACTGAAATTGTTTTTCCATCTTCCGTAATTTCCAAGTCTTGCAAAGATTTTGAGAATGTGCCTGCAGAAGTTCCCATATCAAATTCTTTTCCATTTATTGTAACTTTTGCGCTGGAAATTGTGGCATTTCCATTTGTAAATGTTACAAAAATAGAATCTGTAGTTCTTATCTTGCTTCCGTCAGAAGGTTTCAATGTTATTGAAGGAACAGTAGGCTCTGGTTTTGTTGTAGGGTCTGAATCGTAGAATACTTTTTCTGCGCCGCATACACCTTTTGCATCATACCAGAATGTAGCTGATTTTCCAGAAGAAATATCTCCGCTGCTGCTGTTCAAAATAAATGTAAATTCTTTTCCTGAAGTATAGCAGTCCTGGTCTGGCTCAAAAACATACCAGTTCTTATTGTTCTTCAAGTCTTCTGCAGCCGTCATTTTTGGCTGCTCATTCCAAGAATAGCCCATAAGTTCTGTAGTTGCCTTGCCAGAAGCCTGCCACAACCAGATAGTCGGTGCAGAATCTGCAGAAACATAAATTTTAACACCGGCAACAGGAACATCAGGATTTATTACAGAAACTGAAAGTTTTGCCTCTCCGCTAACAGGAGAAGGATTTGTCTCTGAAGAAGAAGTTCCGTCATACCAGAAAGTTCCAGCCTTGCCAGGAATTCCACTATCACTACCAGTCCAATTAAGCTTGAATTTTATAGTTTTTCCTGTTGCATAGCTAGAATAATCAATCATGTACCAGCCGCTAGAGGCCTGCATATATTCTGAAGTAACAGCCGTCATTTTTGTAGCGGCAGAAGATTTACCCCATGTGCCGCCGGCTTTTTGTGTAAGAGCAACACCATTCTCTTCCCAAGCCCAGATATCCGGAGCAGAATTTGCTTTTACAAAAATTATTGTCTTGTCTGAAAAATCATATCCGCTTCCATCCGCAGAATAAGAAACATCTATTTTTGTTTCTTTTCCAGACACAACCAGAACATCTTTTGAACTTACCTTTGCACTAGAAGAATCATATACAAAAACTTTCCATTCACCAGGATATGCTTTTAAATCAAAAGATTCAGAATCAGAAGGAATTGTCTTCTTTTCTGAAGAAATATCTGTAACTTGAACTGTATAGCCCTTCACATTTGAAGCACTGACTTTTACAGTTCCATAATTCAAAAGATATGATCCTGAGCTAGTTCCATTCTTGAAGTCAGAAGCAATTTTTTCAGCATTAATTAAGCTTGCATGAGTTTCAGTTGGAATCAGTTTTTCAATAGCAGTTTTTTCTGAATCACCGTACAAACTGATATTTACTCCAAGTTTCAAAAGCTCAGAATAAACATTCGCCAAAGCGGTTGTACTCCAGCTTACAGAAACAGAATTCTCATCACCTTCATTAATATTTGTAATCGCACGTATAACAGCACCGTCAACATTAGATTTTACGGTTACAATTCTATTATTGCCAACCGGAATATTATTAATAGTAAAAGAACCTTGACCATTTGAAACTGGAACATTTTTCTCTACTATGTCGGTCATTCCGGCTCCGCTTATAGTTACCGTTGAACTTATTAAAGTCGAAACATCTATTGATCTTGATTCTGAACTTGAATCATCACCATTAACAAGCGTAAGCGAGCCATATTTTTTTGAACCATAAGACCTAGAATCAGATTCTTCTATATTATTGCTGCATCCGGCAAGCGCAACAAGAGCGACCGAAACGGCCGCAAGAAATATTTTTATTTTTTTCATTTTACAATCCAAAAGAAAAATAAAAGATAAAAGCAAGAAGCCGGCATTTGCCAGCCCCTTGTTTTCTAACAATTAGTTACCTAAAATTGAAAAGTACCGCCTGCACCGCCAGTTCCGCTTGAAACTGTAACTGTTGCGCTGGCTTCAGCCGTTGCTGTTTTTCCATTCAATGTATTTGTAACAACTACTGTATAAGTTCCAGCATCACTCGCTGCAGCTTTTGCAACCGAATACGTTGAGGATGTTGCGCCAGAAATTGCCTGACCGTTCTTTTTCCACTGATAAGAAAGTGCGCCACCATCAGTAACGTTAGCAACTACAGAAAGCTCAATTTTTCCACCTTCTTTTACAGTAACATTCTGTGGTTCTGAAGTAATAGTTGGTTTTACCGGGTCGCCATCTACTTTTTCTTTTACTGTACAAGTACCGCTGTTATCAGCTATTTTTACTTGACCACCAACAGATTTTACAGTTACCTTGCACTTATAATTTCCTTCTTCTGTCGGTTTATAAGAAGCCTCTGTTGCACCATCAATAATTTCATCAGAGCCAGAAGAAACCGCCCCTGATTTATACCACTGATATTTCACAGAATCTGCCTCAACATTTATAATTGCCTTAACAGACAATGTATCTCCAAGATATGCTTCATCTGCCAATCCGCTGATTGTAATTGAAATTGCACTTTCTTCAATTTTTACAGTTTTTGAAACAATTTTCTGAGAAGATTTTTCTCCAGATACAGCCCAAAGCTCACAATAGTAAGAGCCAAATGCATCCGGCTTATAAGAAGCAGAAGTTTCGCCAGAAATAATATTATTACCTTTATACCACTGATAATTAATAGTTCCTTTGTCCGCTTTCGCTTTGATTACAAGAGCTTCAATCATAGAAGTTTTGTCATAAGAAATTGTTTCCAGCAAATTCTCAGTAATTGAAGGCGGAACCAGTTCATCCGCGTTAAGAACAACAATAGAAACTTTATTAGAATCTACATATTTTTTTGAATCAGAAGCGTTGGAAACTCTTACATAGTAAATGCCTTTTTCTGCTGGTTTATAAGAAGCAGAAGTTGCGCCAGAAATAGGATTATCATCTTTATACCACTGATAAGCAACGTTTCCTTTTGAAATTGTTGCTTCAACGTTCAATGCGTCAATAGATTCGCCATCCTGATAATATTCTTTTCCTGCAGCAGGCTGTTTTGTAATTACAGGAACAGCAACTTCATCCTGCTCAGAAGAACCTGTTATTTTTACTGTAAAGTTAACAGTTGTTTTCTTTGATTTATTATTTGGATCAGATTTTGATGCAACAACTACAGAACAGTTATAAGAGCCAGCTGCTGTTGTAAAATTATTCAAGTTAATTCTATAAACACCAGCAGTTTCAACATACTTATCAACAACCACAAAATCTATATCTTCAAGCTCATCGGTATAATATACATTCTTAACTTCCAAATCTGTTAAATAATTCTCACTAGTAATACAAATATATACCTGCTCAGTTGATTCTCGTTCCCAAGTTGATTTTTCAGTTTTCTTTGTATCGCAAACAATTACATCAAACTCCGGGTCGCTCCCCCCCCCACTGGAATCCGTTGAACAAGACAAGAACATCAGCGACAAGGCTGAAAATAAAGACAGCATCAAAAGAACTGCTTTTTTCATTTTTTCCTCCAAACTTTTAATAATAAAAGAAATTGTTTATAAGAACCCGGCTTTTCCCTCACCAGGCTTTTATACAGGCTGGACAAACACTTTTTGTGATTAGAGCACACAAATCTCCACCATTAAGTTTAAGGCCTAATTCCTATATGTCAAATTAAAGATTTGTTATTTTTAAAAGTTAAGATAAATCATCAATCGTGCCATTAAATTAATAGGGATTAAAATAATATTTTTATGACAGAGCAAAAGGATTAAAATCAGATTTATCATACCTAAATAATCTAATTCAATAACAACATTATCAAAAAAATATTTTATAGATTATTGATTTTTATCAATCTTGCACTTTTTAATAGGCAATTCGTATTTGCAATGGTAAAATATTTAATTATCAATTCATAACTACTATTTTATAATTATCATAAAAATATAAGGAGAAATCTATGGTCTTTATTGATTGTGTGGAATGGCAACCACAAAGTAATGACATATTTGCTTGGCGCTATCCGGAACAAAACTTATCAACAGCTACACAACTTATCGTTAGAGAAAGTCAGGAAGCTGTATTTTTTTCTAAAGGACAAATACTAGGTAAGTTTGGACCTGGAAAACATACACTATCTACAGAGAATTTACCAATTTTACGAGAGTTGTTTGGTATTCCATTTGGAAAGAAAAATCCATTTACAGCAGAGGTTTGGTTTGTTAATAAAGCAGTTCCATTAACAATAGATTGGAAAACAGTTTCAGTCAGAATAATGGATGCAGATTATGGACAAATGCTTCCTATTGTGGCTAAAGGACGCTATGGTGTAAAAATTCGAGATGCGGAAAAGTTTCTAGTAAAACTTGTGGGAACATTAAATACTTTTGATTCTGCTCAGCTCACGGATCATTTTATGGGGCCTCTTGTAGCAAAAACTAATAGTGCTATTGTAACTTACATGACAGCAAACCATGTTGGGATTATGCAGATTGCTGCTTATCTTGATCAATTGTCAACTTTTATTTCTGATCCATTAAAACAATTCTGGAATGAGTACGGACTTGAACTTACAGGATTTTATGTTACGTCTGTCGATTTGGATACCTCTACACCAGATGGAAAGAAAATCGCAGATGCAATGAGCGATAGAAGTGCACAAAACATTGCTGGTTATACTTGGCAGCAAAAACAAAGTTTTGGGACTGTTAATAATGCAGTTCAAAATAGTCGAGGTGGTATTGGAATAATTGGCGCCGCAATGATGATGGGAGGTGGCATAAATGGCAATCCAGGGATAGGCAACGCCATGATGACACCAACTGGTAATAGTAATTTTGCACAACAGCCTGGTAGTTCACCAATAAATCAGAAATCAACAGTTTTCTGCTCAAGATGTGGAAAAAGTTTTCCATCAAGCAATCGGTTCTGTCCACATTGCGGAGATCCTTATAATCCTTGTCCTGTATGTGGAAGAGATAATGATGCAAATGCTAAACGTTGTGCAGTTTGCGGAGCAAGCCTTCAAAATCAAAATACAGTGAATAATATGATGAATGGAAATGCTTGTTCTCGTTGTGGAACTAATGTTCCTGCTGGAACTAAATTTTGTCCAAATTGCGGAAATCGAATATAAGGAGAGATATAAATGAATTCTAAACAATTAGATATTTTTAGAACTTTGTTGTTTATTGTTGGTATAGTAATTGTTGGTATAACATTTGCAATTGTAAACTATCCTTTTCCAGAAAATGGACTTGAAGCAAGTCAAAAGTTCTTCTGGGCAGAAATAGTTATATGCTATCTTGTTTTTTTTGTACCTTTCTTTTTTATTACAATTACGTCTAAGACAATTGATACCAAAATTACTTCAACAGTTAATATATGGATTAGTGTAATTATTTTTGAAATTGTAGCTATAACTTTTGCAATTTTAGCTCTCAATGAAAAAGTTACTATTCAAATAGCAATCATTGTTGAATTAATTGTGTTCTTTTTTGCAGCAATTTTCATCTACTTTGGATACTTTGCAGGAAATCATATTGAAAATGTTCAGACAGCAGAAACAAAATCTCTATCTAAAATCACAGAATTAAAATCGGCATTTGAAATGTTAAATTTGAAAACTGATGCGTGGAGTCATGAACTGAATAATCAGAAAGATGCGATCAAAAAACTTTGTGATGATGTTAGATATATGTCTCCAGTTGATTCAGATTTAGCTTCAAAATTGGAAATGAAACTTATCGTTTCTGCAAATGTACTTACAGAATCCACTCTTTCTCCAAGTGAAATGGATTCTAAAATTGTTGAACTAACAAATTTGATTAATCAAAGGAAAATGTTAAAAAAATAAGGAGTAGATAGAATGACAGGAAAAATCTTTAAGGAATCTTCAAATATTTATGAAGATGAAGCCCGAATCCTTTTTGACTATTACAAAAAGGCTGCAGAAAAAATTGTTGAAGAAGAAATCGATTTAGAAAATAAAATTGAAGAAGCAACAAACAACAAAAATACATCTCAAGAAAGACAGCGAAAACATAAAATAATATCAATAATTACAGCCTCTGTTGGCGGTGCAGCTCTTATAGGTGGTGTGGTAACCTTTATTCTGGAAGTAATAATCGTTGCTGTAATACTTGGTTGTGTCTTCTTAGGTTGTGGAATAACAGCAATTATTAATCTTGTTAAAAAGAATAAAGCCAAGAAAGATTTTGATAATTTCGAAAATTTAATAGCTTCTTATGAAGAAGCAAAAAGAAATATTCGAAGAAACTATAAAGTTTCAAAGCTAGGAGTAGCTTATGTACCTGTAGCAACAAGAGTTCCTTTTGAAGGAAAAAGTTTTGTTGTAGATCATACTGGCACTATGCCAAATACAAACTTCAGTTTATCCGTTTTACATAAACCAAAAGAACTCCAAGAATCGTTAGTTAATCTTGAAAAAAATCTTAATAATATTCCTATTGTTGAAGGAAATGAAGATGCAGAACAAATAGATACAAGTTCTTACTCGAAGAGTATTCAGAACATTACTATGCATAATTACATGGGAAATATTGATCGTGAAGTGCGAAATATTAGCTATTTACTTAAAGACTCTGATACACGTTCTGTTTCTCTTCCTGTAATTCCACCTCATAGTGAAGAAGATGCATTTTTAAATGAATACGCAACGACAGAAACAGGCGATAAACCTATTGTAAAAGTTTTTGATACAGAGAATTTTGAAGAAAAACTTGATACTTTCACAAATATTAGTGATTTGAAGAAAGAACTTGAGAAGAATACGGATGGTGGCAATACAAATTATTTCAAATCATTGATTAGGAAACTTGGTGCTTCAGTACAGATTGTATCTAAAATCAAAACAAATTCCACTTCAGGCCTTCTTGATTATACAAACCAAATTCTTGCAGCCGTATTAAAATCTGGATATAATCAGTACTCTGCACAACTTGAAGCTGAAGAATTGGCCCGCATTAGAGATACAAATTTTAACTATCAAGACTGTGTTGAAAGTTATAAACCATTCGAACTGAAAGAAAGTTCGAAAGTGAAATACGATATTTACAACCAGAACTGGGTTGCAGAAGATAACACAAGAACTATAATGCCATTCGGAATAAATCAGATTGAAGAAGAAGTTCTTATGCCGTTAATTAACAATCTTATGCAAGAAACCAGAGTTGAACGTCTTAAGATTTACAATAATATTAAGGATCAGAAACTTAGTTATTTGAATAAATGGCATCAGGATGTTGAAGCTGCATTCCGTGATAACCGTAAATCTGGACAAGATTTAATTACTCAAATTACAAATGCATATGCTGAATATTCTACAGCACATAATACGTACCTTTCTTATAAGCAAACTCAGGATGCGATGAAACAGACTGGTCGTGCAGATATTGAAACAAAAGAAGTAAATTCTTCAGATGAAGCAATAAAAGAAATAGAAGAGAAAGTAGAGAGCTGCAGAGAAGTTGGAGAAGCATTTCAGCTCTATATGAGAACTCTTCAAAATGATATTAATACATCTTCAGAGAAATTTGGATTTGTTGAATACTTTGAAGGTTCTTTAAGAGATGGAGAAAGTAAAAAAGTTGCAGATTCCATTATTCCTGAAAATTTACAGAATCTTGAACCACGACGCCAGAAGATAATTCCTGTTAATAGTTATTTTGCAACATATGCAGAACTTCCTCCAACTCCAAGTGTTGAACCAAAACTTATGGAAGACTTCACAATGGACTTACAGCAGATTGCTTCTGAACAGATTTCAAGAATTGATGAAGAAAACACTATTTTACGGCAAAAACATGAAGAATCTTCTGAAACTACGAAAGATACAGAAATTGAAAACGAAGAAAACATTGATGCTTCAGTTCAAGAATCATCTGATGAAGAACCAAATGAAAATACAGTAGAAGATTATACTGATTATAAGAACGACTCCGATATTGAAGATGATGCATCAGAGGAAAATAAAAAAGAAGGAGAAGACTAATGGCTACATTTGATATTACAGTAGATACTTCCCCGATGGCTAACTCTCTTGATCACGTTAATTCAAATGTAAGAGATGTTACAGCATCTGTTGTAGCAATGGAAAGTGCTGTTGTAATTGCTCAACAGGAAGCATCTAATCATATTTGTAAAAATGTTGATACTGGATTCTTTATTTTAATGAAAAGCCAGTTTGATCAAAAGATTGCTGCAGTTTCTAGTGAAATGTTAAGTAAGCTGCAACTTATGGAAACATTTAAAAATGAAATTGATAAGATTATGGCAATCATGCAAGATGATTATGAGAGAATCAAACTTCGTTATAACAAACATTTTACTTCATTGGATAAGGCCTTAGAAACAAGAATTCATGAGCTTGACAAACAAGCTTATGAAATATCTAGAAACTATAGGCTTAGCCAGTTTAAAACTGGTGGTGAAGTAATAAAGGCTATTTGCTACAGCGATGATACTCAGTTAATTAATGTAAAACAAACCAGTGCAACAGTAAAAAATAAGAGTGCTAAATCCATTGGAGCAATGGCTACAGATGTTATTGAACAGTTACAGTATTCAGATTCAGTAAAAAATATTCTCAAAGATTTCGAATTTGATGAACGACAGCCAGAATATGTTCCTGTTATTATTTTAGAAACAGACTCAATGATGTCTGAAGATTCTGCGATTAAGAATTATTATTCTGCATCAGAAGCGAAATATGTAAATGATCCAAGATATTTGAATCAAATTAAAGAACAGTCAGAAAATTTTGAATGGAAAGATGTAGCAGAAAAGGATTATGAATCCATAAAAAACTCATTCCAGGCAAAAATTAGTTCCGAAATTTCTGATGAAAGAGTTGCCAAAGAGATGATCAGACTTTTCGGAGATTCAAAATGGTCCGCTATAGGGGGTAAATAATGAGTTATTCAAAAACCTATAATGGATCGGTAGCTTATTCAGGAAGTGTATCATACACATATTCTTATCCTGCAAGTGAACATGGAGGTTCCGGTTCTGGAACTGCATACTATTCAGGTCAAGTTCCAGTAAGTGTTAATCTCTATGTTGATACGGTTCCCTTTGATTCCAGTGTTGCTGATTGTTCTCATTCTGTTCGTACTTTAAATGGCGCTGTAGTCGCAATGAATTCTTCTCAAGTTGCCTCAATTGCCAAATCTGCAAATGAAGTTTCTAGTCATATTATTTCTGGATTCTTTAACATGATTAGTTCTGAATTAAGTCAGAATATGGCCGCATTAGCTGCAAAATTCAAGGCTGTTTTTGAATTACTAACGACAAAATCAACAACATTAGAGAAACAGCAGATTGTTATGCAGGATGATTATTTGAGAGTATCAGACCGCTATAATAAAATTTTTCAGAATCTAGATGAGGAATTGGAAAAGAGAATTATTGCTCTTGATAAAAATGTATTTGAAATTTCAAAACGTGTACAAGGAGAACAACTTCACTCTGAAACTTCAAAAAAAGTAACACAATTTTTAATTGGAGTTAATGAAGATGAAATTGTCCAGCAGCAACTTATCATAGCAAATGCAAAAGCACGTGTTTTGCAAGCAATGGATGGACTAGCTCAAAACGTTGTACAGGAAAACACATATTCAAATAAAGTTAACAGTATTGTAACAGAAAAGAATTGTAATTCTGAAGAGGAGAATTATATTCCAGTTATTTATACAGAAAGTTCAAGCTTAAATTCGGATATGGTTGACTACAATTGTTTCTCTAATTCAAAATTTAGTGATTCTGTTCAAAATATTAATGAATCAGTAAAGAGTTATTTTGTTTCAAATTATTCTAATAATAATGAGAATGAAATGAAGCAAATAAATGAAGCTTTCACAATGATTGCTGAAAAAGAGTTTCAGAATTTTACCGATGAAAAATCAAGACGTGTTTACGAAGTATTAACAAAACTCAAGGAGAACTAAAAAAATGGAAGATATTAATGACAAAGACTTTGGTCAGAATACAATTACTTTACGCAATAACCGAGTTGCAACTAGCATTATTCCACGGACTAATGCAGAACTTGATCGACAAGTAATTGTTGATACAAATGTATTGGTTGAAGGTTCTACATATGCAAAATTTCTGGAGATTAGTAATGGCCCAGCTGAATTTAGAAAAGCTGTTTTTGCAGATAAAGAACTTCATATAAAAAGTGATGCAAAAGATTTGATTTATTTTGTAAAATCGGTTGCAAGTTCACAGAGTATATCTTCCTTAATTGCAAATGGACGTGCAATTTATGGCGGTGATGTAAATGCACCTACTGTAAAAATGAAGAACTGTATGGTTTGCGGTTCAATTTATGGTACTGAGATCCAGCTTGAAAATTGTATCGTTCTAGGCGGAGTTTTCTCAAGCAGAAGCCTCACTCTTACAAATTGTATGATTGGCACATTTAATTCACCAGAAGTAAATGCATCTGGAATTAACTATCTGCTTTACCCAACAGCATTCTCTGTAGAACCAATGTCTTTCTTACCAGGAACCGAATTCTGGAATCTTTCACTTGCAGACTTGGGCTCTCTTTACAAGGAAGAAGAGGAAAAAACTAATACAGGAAAAATCAAAATTGATTTTGAAAATGATACACAGAGAACTGTATTAACAGATGATAATGGAACACAAACATTAATTAACAGTTATAGTGTTGCTAGTCGTGTTCTTGTTAGTGACCTGATTGATATGGAAAAAATGGAAAATCATTTCCTTATTATTTCTGCTAGCCTTGGAAATCAGATATTAAAGACATATTCTCTCACAAAATCAAACGGAGAAAAAGGTCCTGAGCTTAATGTAAAAGATATAACAGAGTTTTTGTTCAATGTTCTTACAGGTAAAATTCAAGTACGAGAAATTGATGGTAAAGTCAGTTTTGATGAATTGAAAAAGAATTTTGAATAAGTTTATATCATAATTCCAAAAAGACATCAGAGATATCTGGTGTCTTTTTTTATCACAAAACAGATGAAAGTGTAAAATATTTTTTTACATTTGGCTGTATTTTTCTTGTTTTTTTTTACATTTGCATTATATTATAAGTAACCAAAGGGGGCGACTATGAATATTCAGGATTTATTTGCTCATCAGCAAGATGTAGCTGAAAAATTAAAGACCGTTCTCAGAGATAGAGGTTATACAAAAGTTTCTTTTTCTAAACAACTTGGCATAACCCGTCCAACACTCGATACTATTCTTAATGGAGAATGTTCAAGCACAACAAAATACAATTCTTACTTTGAAAAAATATTAGATGTACTGTCTCTTTCACCCGATGCTCTTTATTCAATAAGGGCTACATCTCCTATGGTAAGTGCAGTTTATTCCAGTAATGCACCTGCGTATTATACTCCTTCTGAAAAAGAAAAGAAACAGTGCGATCTGCTTGAAAATCTTCTGGCATTAGCTTCAACTTATTGTCCATACTAAAAGGAATCTAGAATAATATATGAGTGAAAGAATTACATCTGACTGCCTTGATAGAGTTATAAAAGAAAATAAGAATATCTCACAAGTTATTGAAGATTATTGCAACAATATTCATATCTATCATAATCCGTTAAAAATCAGTTCTCCATCAACTCTTGGATTCAGGATTCTTGAAAAACACAACTTAATTCTTTTTCCTCGAGATAATACTTATTGGAGCGGCGCTATTTATATCAGGAATGGAAAGAAAATTCCTGTAATTAATACTGCTATTCCAAGAGTAAACCAATATTTTGCCGTTTGGCATGAAGTTTATCATATTTTATTTGATGAAATATCTTTTGACCATCCTATTGAAAATGAAAACTATATGGAAGAAAGAAAAGCTGAATATTTTGCTGCAAAAATGCTAATAGGAGATGTTAATTCATATTATAATTCCCTAGATGATAACACTTTTGAAGACAGAATTTTCCGTTGTATGGCAATGTTCCAAGCTCCTTATAAGGCTATTTTGATTGCTCTCTATGAAGAAGCTGTAAATAATAACAATGAACTACTTAAAAGTGCAATAAAGCAGAATTTTGATACTCATATTGATAATATATCAGAACGTTTTGAAAAACTTGGTTTGGATAATACTCTTGTCCTTCCATCGAATGTAATTAAAGCAGATAAAATATTTTCCGAAATAAAAAAGAATATTGCAGAATATCCAGAAGCATCTTATCATTTCGATAATTTGAATTACTTTGAAAGCACAATTAATGAATTAAGAGAAATTAATAAAAGTTAAAAATGATAAACCTTGAAACGTTTTTGCCTGGCATTACATATAAGCATATTGCACTCTTAGACAATTGTTCCATTACTTTCCTTCAGGATTTGGAACGAAAAGGTATTGAAACAAAACAATTATTCACAATTTATGATTGTGTCGTAATACCAACATGGATTAAGAATGAATTTGTTAATTCAGAACAGACTGAAAAATATTTACAACTTTTATTATCTCAAGGTGTTCAAATAAAAGAATCAAATGTAACAGATTTTTCAGACCTGATTCCTTCAATGAAATCAGAAAGACTTATTCTTGATTTATTCATTGCTTCCAGTTCTTTGTTCTCACAAATCATAAAATACTTATATAAGAATGTCCAAAAAGAGGATTTATTGAATTTGGAAGATTCCCACGTTTGGATAAAAGAGCTTTATGATAATTGGCCTATGACAAACGGAAATCGAAAAAAGAATGCAGGCGAAATTTCTATAACTGTTTTGGCAAATATTCTTTCAATTTTCTATCCAAACTTAAAAACAATCACAATCTTCACTCATGATAAAGATACATACGACGCACATCATAAAGCTACAGAAGTATTGCAACATACAAATAATGAACTTGTACAACAAACACCAATAGCATTTAAGTCAAATGATTTTCTTCTAAAACAACTTTACTCAAAGGGCTTAATTGGCAAATCAATGATTGAATCAATCAGAGACACAGAGAGAAGTGTAATGTATAATGTCATACAGGCAGATGGTTCTATTGTTTCATTTAAAAAGAAAATTACCAAAGAAGATTTCAACAACCTGCTAGATAATCTGGATTTTTCGATTATTTTTTGATAAGAACAGTCAAACTATGATTGATTTAGAAGAAGCAAACAAAATATAGGCAAGAAGTTATAAATATCAGAACTGTAAAAATGATAATCAGACAACAAACTATGTTCGTGCAATTCAACTTGGTAAATCCATTATAAATTTAATAAAATTAAAACTCTAAGTACTTATGATTTCCAGCAGATTATCAAAAAACCTGCTGGATAAAAAAATGGCGAGCCCTAAAGATTTGAGGAGAGCCACTTTATCCGCTCGTTCTTCCATTTTATAAAAAATTCTTTTTCTGATTCGTAAGTCTTGCGGTTTTCAGAATCATACGGCGATTTCCAGACGCTTTTTCCAAGAACCGGCCAGCGTTCAAAATTCAGCGCGGCATCGTTTTGCGGCTTGGCAAGAGCGGCAAAATGCTTTTCGTATGCTGAGTCCGTGGAATTTTCCGGGCCAAAATATTCTTCAATTTTCGGCTTAAGCTCATTCCAGCGGCTTTTTGCTTTTTCCCTGAACTCAGGATTTTTCAGAAGCTGCGCAATCCAGCTTTCATATTCCATCAGGCTGCCGTCTTCGCCAGTTTTACCAACAGATTCTTCCGCCTTGAATCCGGTTACAGAATCTTCAAAGCTGTTGTAGGAATTTATGTTTCCCCAGCCTAAATCAAAATCCCACACCGGTCCCATAAAGAACTGCTTTTTCTTCGGGTTGAAATACATATAGCAGCTGGAATAAAAGTTTGAGTCTGTATTTTTCGCAAGTTCCTCCAGAAGCCACCAGTCGGCGAAGGAATCCAAGTCCAGACACGAAAAATCTTTGGATTCAGAATACAAAGCGTCTTCTGCGGCCTGGACTTTCTGCTGAATCGCTTCTTTAATTTCTTTCTTCACATCCTCGCCAAAATCCGCGGCGTCCGGCTCTTTCAGCGAAAACGGAACATTTCTTTTTGTCTTGAACACAAAATTTTCATCCTGCCGGGTGTCAACTTCCAGCACAAATCCGTATTCATCAATTTTTTCAAGCTCTGTACATTTAGAAATATCTGGAATATTTATGCGGTTCTTAGAAATTTTTATTGTTTCCACAGCCAGATAAACACCCTGATAAACGTTGTTCAAGAAAAGATTCACGCATTTTCCGCCCGGATTCCACGGCATTTTGTCAAAAACAGTTTTTCCAAGCTCATAGGAAGCAAGGTTTCTGAGCAAAGTTTTGTCAAAATAATTAGCAACAAGCGCGAACGACTTGTTTTCGCCTAAATCCAGAAAATTCTGCTTCTTTTCAAACTTTATTGTATAGGATTTTTTTGGCGCATTGTTCCAGCTGGAATTTCCGCGGCCTTTTATTGTAAGAGGTGCGCTTGTTTTTTCTCCTGAATAGTTCAGAACTTCAAGGTTCGCGTCAATTTTCTTCTTGGCTTTGAATTTCGCAAGTTTTTCTTCTGAAAAATCTTCAATTTTTATGTTCACAACAGGAAGCCCGGCCTTTTTTGCAGAAAGTTTTTCCGGCTCGCTTTCCACTCCGTCTGAATTCAGAATGCGAATTTCAAGATTGTTATTTTCATATGCACAGTCGCTTTCGTCTACCACAACTGAATAATATTTTCTGTAGGCTTTTGTGTCGTCCTCGCCTGGCGAAAGCTCTGTTTTTTCATGCGCAAGGGAAGAAGACACATCGCAGCCGAACAGTTTTTCACCGCCAAAATAAACATTCACGTCTTTTATGTCCGGTTCTGGCAGAAGATTTGCTTCTGAATCTTCAAATTCATCCAAAGTGAATGTGATAAAGATTTTTCCGTCCGCGATTATTGCGCTTGTCCTTTCAAAATTGAATTTAATTTTCTGCGGAACAACTTTCAGCGTCTGGGAATAAGGCTGTTCACCTACAAATCCTGTAAATTTCACTGAATACTCTTTTCCGTTTTCCAAGCCAGAAATTATATGATGCTTCTGGTTGCCGCCGTTTTCTTTGCTGATTTCCAATTTTTCTTTTTCACCAGAAGATGTTTCATATTCAATAAAAACTTTTTCAAAATCCAGAACTGTTTTTTCCGTGGAAAGTCCAGTCCACCACAAATACGCCGAGCCGTTCCTTGCAAAAGCTGAAAAAGTGAATCCTGTTTCAATTTCTTTCTTTGGCGCAGAATCCTCATCTTTTATTCCGCAGGAAAAACCAAGAAAAATCATAGCCGCCACAAGAAACATCTTAAAAAAATTAAAAATTGTCTTCGCCATTATCGAAAATTCAAAATCATGTTCAGCGAACCGCATAAAAACTCCCCTATTTTTTTCATGAATAATATATCCACGAACTTTTTCTGTAATGCCACGCAAAAAAACTTACTTGCAGAATAATTACAACCATTGCCTAACCTTTTAGTTTATTGGTCATCGCAGAAATTTCTTCAAGCGAAAGGCTGCCGGAATTCACAAAATAATCCTGAACCGCTTTCTGCAAATCTGGAACTTCGCTTATTTCTGAAACTTTCAGCATATTTTCAAGCGAATATTTCAGAATGTTTGAGTCACGGAACTCTGCAATTCCCATTTCGCAGGATTTTTCGTAGTCGGCTTTTATTTCTTTCCATGAAGCGCCGCACAACGCCGCCAGAATTCCGCAGAAAACGCCGGTCCGGTCAACGCCAATCTCGCAGTGAATCAGGAATGGCGCCTGGTTCTGCTCGTTGTTTATGAAACCGCAGATTTGCTTCATCCACTGCAGCATCAGGTCTGAATCTGAATAATAATACACAAAATTTGCGCTCGGAACAATTCCGTTTCCGCCGCAGTTCTTGTCGCCAACGTAAAGAACGCTTCCGGCATTGATTATATTTTTGTAGTACTCAGGAATTGTCACTTTGTATTCAGTTCCGTCCACTGTGTATTTCATTCCTTCCGTTTCAGCCCGGTTGTTGCAAAGATTTATGTCCGACTTAATGCCGAATTCTTCCATATAAGATTGAACCTGCAGAAGCCTCAGCTGCTCGGTCGGCACCTGCTCGTGGCTTGGATAGAAAGGATGGTACGAGCGGAAAAGCTTCTTTGTTTCCGGAACCTGCCTGAAATTTGAAATTTTACGCTTGTCCTCATCATTTTCAAGGTTGAAATCAGATTTCGCCTTTACTTTCAAAGCGTTTTTGCTGTTTTCCAGAAGATTTTCAATCCGCGCGGAATTCTGAAGGTCGCTTTCAAAAAGAATCAGCATATTGTTGTTGGAATTCTTAAACTGATATTTTTCTTCAACAAAATCCGGAATCGCAAGCTGCCTGCCATTTTTGTAGAACCTGTATTCCGGCTGGCCGCTGAACCCCGGACGGCTGATTTTTTCGTAAGGAACTGCCAGGGAATACCAGTCGTAAGCTGGATCGTAGCAAAGCGTGAAATTTTCCTCATCTTCAACCCAGCGTTTTTTTGCAGGATTATAAACAGTTGTGAACGAGCCGCGAACTGTCAGCGTTGAAATATTTTCCTTTGAATCGTTCCAAGTCTTCAGGTCGTAGACAATTGTGATTGTTTTTTCATCCGCGGAATCAACGTAGCATCTTTTTCTGTTCGCCTCGGAATTAATAGGCTCTTCTGCAGAACGCTTAACTTTTACAACATAGGTTTCAGAATTTCCGTCCTTCGCCTTCACAATAATTGAAAATTCAAGCGAGCCGCCTTTTTCAATCTGCTGCGCGCCGGAAGGAGAAACAGAAACTTCCGCTCCGGAATAATTCGCTTCAGCTTTAAGTTCAGCGGTTTCCGTGTCGTAAGGAATTGTGTAGAACATCCGCCTTGAAACCAGAACAGAAGAACCATTCACCGTTACAGAAGCAAGGCTAGTGTCATCCTCGGAAGGTTCCATCGCAATCTTGGCATAAATTGAATTCACAGGAGAATCACCGTGGTCAACGTAAAGCCAGTTTCCTGTTGCGCCGTCCCACTTGTTCAGCTTCAGCGTGTTCGCCGCAACTTTTTTGCCATCTGAATAAACTTCATTGTACACATTTAAATCTTCACTCTGGTTCCAGCATTTGTAGAGACCGTTCCACGAAGTTTCATACTGAAGTTCCTTTCCGCGGGCAACAACCATTTTTTCCGCCCCGGAAGGAAGTTCCAGCCGCAGATATTTGATGTCATCAGTTTTTTCAAAAGAATACCAGCTGCTGCTCAGCCCCGCGCCCCAAATCCAGGCGACAACAGCCGCGCCGTCTTTTGCATAGTTCACGCCCGACAAAGAAGAATCTGAAACATCCAGATAAATAAAATTGTTTCTGGCTTCCTCAAAAATCACTTCAACATTTGCATACTGGCTGAATCTTGTTACATTTTCCTCGGAATATTCCGCGCGGAGCTTTGTTTTTCCAGCTTTTTTAAGCGAAAGAACGCCGGATTCCACCGAAAGAATTTCTGCATTTTCAACCTGCCACAAAGCTTTTTCCGTAACATCAATTTTGTTTCCGTCTGAATAAACCGCCGTTACGCAAAAAGAAGGCTTTTCCGCAGTTGAAGAAACGGATTCCGCCATGGAAAGCCGCTTCAAATAAATTTCCGGCAGAAGATAATCCTGAACTTCACCGCTCAAGCTTGAAGAATTGAAATCTTCAGCAATAAGAGCGTAATTTATGCGGCTCAAGTTGCTTCCGCAGTCGTCCAAAGCTGGAACAATTCTGCTTATCGAAAGCTCCTGCTCGTCCGTAAGACTGGAAATATCCACGCCGTTTTCAAGCAGCGCAGAATAGATGAATCCTTTTATGGAAGAAACACGGTTGATTGTATCAATGGAATTTTCGCCAGGCTCAATATCAACAACAGCCTTTAAAACCGCGTCCTCAATTTCTTTTCCGCTGGAATCAAGCCCCTGCACCGTGATTATTCTGTTTTTTCCAACAGGGATTTTTTCAATTCTGAAAGAGCCAGCTCCATTCTGCACATCGCAGGAAACAGAACTTTCGTCTGAAATACCGTAACCTGAAACAGAAATTTTCGCAGAAGAAACAGAGCCAACATCCAGCTTCGTATAGTTCACCCGCGCCGCAGAACGCTGAAATTCGAGGTTTCCAAATTCCTTGGAAACAGACTCGTTCCGCTCCGAAATTGAATTCGCGCAGCCAAAAAGAACAGAGAAAACTAAAAACAAGGCAGGAACTATTAAACTTTTTTTCATTCTTCAACCCAATGATAAGCCCGTTGCTTTTTGCTGTCAAACTTTTTATTTGCAAGCCACCTCAAAAAAATCCCGAAACCTTCAATGCACGAGCGATGAAAAGTTCCGGGGAGGGAGAGCAATTATTTTAGAATCCTAAATAAGGACTTTCTTTTGCGACTTTTCCAGGAGCTGACGTTGCAAGCCCGGTTTTTACAAGCACAACAAGAGCTGCGTTTCCACTTCCACTTGCCGCGCAAGAAATTGAACCTCCGCTAGCAGACAGAATATCACCTGTAATAACATTCACATACTCACCATCAAGAACACCAGACCAACTGTGAGTTCCATTACCAACACCAACAAGTGCATACGAATCAACAGATTCACCTGTTATCTTATTTGTTCCTGTATAACGACGTTTGTAGCCAGCCCAGCCGCCGCTATGGCCCTCCTTTGAATACTGTCCCATCTGCAATGCAGGAACAGCCAGACGGATTCTGTTCAAGTCTCGCAAATGCTTTGACAAAGCAGAACTCAAAGTATTTGAAACTTCTCCGCTTGCTGTATATTCTCCAAAATCCGTTGCAGCAACATCACCTGCAAGATGCTCGCCATAATAAGCGCGGCCAGTTTCATTCAATGTATTTTTAGTGCTTCCCGGCCAGTCGTTTGGCTTTCCTGCCGCAAACTTAATTTCAGAGCCATAATAAACAATTGGAATTCCTCTGTATGTAAACAGCATTGACCATGCGGCCGCAAAATCATCTTCGCTTCCATCCCAACGTGTCTGAGCTTTGTTCGGACCGTAGTCATGACTATCAGTATACCAGGTAAGGTAAGTTGCATCGTTATACGCTCCATCGCAAGTAGCATTATTATACGCTCCAGCAAAACCATTGCAGAAACCATTATGACTCACAATATCAATAGTAGAAACATGATAGTCGCTTTCTGGAACTGCCTTATGGGAATAATCAGTCTTTCTATACAAATTTCCATTAAGCTCATGATTTTTTGAAAGATCTATGCTCTCAGGGCAAACAGTTTCATCCCAAGTGTAATTGCACTGACGTATAGGAGCAGGCTTGTCGTTCATGAGATTATTAACAAAGTTAGCAACTTCGCCAAACACAAAGAAATCTCCACCGCCACGGGCATTTTTTGCAGTTTCTGTTGCAGCTTCCTCAAAAAATGCCGGCCAGAAATGATCATTCAAAGTTTTTTTGTCAATATGCATAACTGTATCAACACGGAACATATCAACACCCATATCAATATAGCGCTTATATGCACCAATGACATAATCCTGAACTTCCTTGCTTTCTGTGTTCAAATCAGGGCAGTCTTCATGGATAGACCGAAGATTTGCGTCCGGATATTTATCAAACATACCTGAATCATTAAAGCCATTTGCCCAGCCATGGAAATGAAGTCCAGGAGAGTTAACATACTGATCGTAAGTATAATTTGAAGTTTTGTTTCCATTGACAGTTGAAAAATCTCCAGTATCAATAGTCAGCTGATAGCTTTCTGTTGTCGGCCATTGGAATGGTGAAACTCCAGCAGCATTTTTTGTTGTGCTCAAATAAGAATATGCAGAAATATCAGCTGCCGTAAATGGACGCACATCACCGACAACATCCGCACTAGGAGGAATATCCTGCCCGCCTACATCAACACCATCTATCTTCCATCCTTCTGGATATTTTCCAGGAGATTTCAACCCATCATATTCCCAGCCATTAGGAAATTTCTGAACGCTAGAAACGCCTGTCTTGTTGGAAACTGAATATGCTTTCTCATAAGCATCTTCATCATAAGAAAAATTTTCCCAGCCAACAGGAACTGGATATGATTTCGGATCACGATTATATTTTATTTCAGCAAAATCTTTTAATCCGAAACGTCCTGAATGCTGAAGAACAACATCAAGGCAAATTTTCATGCCACGCTTATGAGCTTCATCAACAACTCTCTGGAAATCATAGCCAGGAGAAACAAGTCTGGCATCTTCCTTATACATATCCCAAGCATGATAACCATGGTAACAAAGAGGTCCTCTGTTCTGAACAACAGGTGTTATCCAAATACAAGTAAATCCGAGCGCTTTTATATAGTCCATTTTTTCAACAAGACCTTTAAAATCACCGCGCCAAGAAGGATCCTCATCACTAGAACACCATTGATCGCCAACAGTATTAGAGGAATCACCGTCAAACCAACGAGCTGTAAGAAGGAAATAAATAGATTCCTGACGTGGATCCCAACGTGTAGCCTGGATTGCCTCCCCTACACTATAGTAGTAAGTGCCAAAAGTTTTATTGCCAGACGCATCCATAGCAAGAATTCGAATGGTTATGCTTTCATCCTTTGAAACTGTTATAGTTTTTCCCGCAGTATATTTTTCAGATGAAGTAGTTGGTGTTGAATTATCTGTTGTGTAATAGGCAGAAACACCTTCCGCACCTTTATTATCTTTAAAAGAAAATGAAACAGAAATTTCTTCGCTGTAGCGGCCAGGATTTTTTGAAGGAACTATAACAGGCGCTTCCAAATCCGCATTCGGATCTATAACATAACTAAATGAATAAATTTCTCCCCAGCAAGGATTTGCATTTTTATTATATGCAACAGCCTTCAAAACCAAAGAACTAGAAACAGTTACCGGTGAAGAATATTGTGCAGAAGAATTATCTGGATCTGTTCCATCAGTTGTATAATAGATAATATCACTAGAACCATTTGAGCTTGAAAGCGTTACTTTCTGAGCAGAAAGATAAGTTCCTTCCGCAACAGAAGCTTTTACCGAAGGAGTGCTCGGCCGCTCCGGATTATAATCATACCAATTTCCGTCTTTGAACCAGTATTCGCCGGCTGTCAAGCTGTCGCCACCTTGTCCATTAGGCTTATGCTGTCCACTACCATTATTGCTGAAAAGAACATCAACTGCCGTATGGTCAAAAACGTATGAATACCAGCCTGTGCTTTCTGCCGTCATCTCTACTCCTGGCCATACACCGCCAGTGTAATTATTCTTTGTATTGCCTGTTTCCCATGCCCAGACATGAGTATATCCTTTCGCATGAACAATAATCCTGTCGTCAACCACAGTTCCGCCAACGGTGATTTTTATGGAGGTTTTGTTTGAAACGTTTACAGTATGTTTTCCGCCGCTGGCAAAAGTTCCGTAGGCAAAAGCTTTTGATTCGCCTGTGCTGTCAACCGCGTAGATTGGCCATGTGCCAGGAGCAACTTTAAGCGTTGATGAAAAGTCATCTGAAGAAACTTGCTGAATATCAGAAGACGGATCGCCTACGTAAATCTTGTAGCCGGAAACATTTTTCGCCGTCAGGGCAATTTCCGCAGCAGAAAGCTTGTATTCAGAAGAAGATTTCAGTCCATCCGCGCCGCCAGAATAATAATCTGAAGCTATTTTCGCCGTGTCCACAAAAGGCGCGCTTACATCAGACGGAATCGCTGCCTTGATTTTTGAAATATCGCTGGAAGACACATTAGAAATGTTCATCTTATTTTTCAATTCTGCAAACACATTTCCAAGCGCAGTTGTGCCCCAGTTTACAGAAACGGAAACATTCTTTCCTGCCTCAACATCGCAGATTGCGCGGATAACAATTCCGTTGATTTTTCCGCTGGAATTAAAAGCCTGAACGGTTACAATCCTGTTCTTTCCGGCAGGAATTCCGCTCACAGAAAGCGTTCCTTTTCCTTCAGAAACATTGCATTTCTCGGTCGGCTCGCTGCCTGATTTTATTCCATTTCCGGAAACCGTGGCGATTGCATAATCAATATCGCCTGAAAAAACAGCGCGGTTATCGTTTATTGTAATTGAGCCCGAATCTGATGAGCCAGAAGCGCCATCATACCGTTCATCCAGAGAATTCGAACAGCCCGCCAGAATTGCCGCAAGCGCAGACAAAGCCAGCCAAAGCTTTTTAATTCCCAGCTTTTTCATAGTGTCCTCCATTGCAGAAAACAGCGTGACGGCTTTTCCCGCGCCATCAGCACACGCTCCTCAACGCGGCCGCTTTCCGCAAACACATTGTTACTTTTTATAATCTCTTGCCGAATGGGTAAAATAGAAAAGTTGACTAAACATTTTTAACTTTTTTTACATACTTAAAATGCTAAGCCCAAATTTTGAATAAAGCAAATTAAAAAAATGTTATATTTAAAAGAAATTTAAATTGCAAAGCTGTCTTTCTGCTGTTTTTCCTGGTTCATTTCTGTTATGTACATAATGAAGTAGTCTTCAAGAGTTTTTTTAGGTCCAGGAAGCTTCATGCGCTCGCGGGCGCGGGCATCATCGCGGCGGACTGTGTAAAGAGAATAAAAATCGCGGTAGTCAAGCCCGGCGTCAGCCTTCACGTGTTCACCAAGAAAAGACGAAACATCATCACGGTTAATAGAAGAAATTCCGCGCTCCCGCAGAATATTTTTGAGCGTCGCAATTTGCTCTGTGGAAATTCCGAAAAGAAACTCCTCCATCGCCTGCGTAACTTCCTTAATCTGAAGCTTGCTTTTTATGAACGAAATCCACTGCTCATCCATCTGCATGCTCATCATTATAAGCTCGCTTGTTCCCATCATTGTTCCAAACGCAGGCGCAAGACGGCGGCGTGCGCTCCAAACCTGCTGAAGAACCGGAGCAACAGATTCAATTGTCTGGTCATTCCGGTGCTCCCAAAGAAGCAGAAGCGAAAGCCCCCAGCTTCGCCGGAATTCAAGAGGCAGAGAACCGTCATTTATAAGGTCAATGTAAACGTCCTCCGCAAGAAGCGTGAACATCATAGTTACAGTTTCAAGCTGAAGAGCCTGTGTAACAGACTTAGGCGCGCCAATCTGCTCGCTTATTTTCGCCATGGAAGAAAAAGTGTGGATTTTTGCAACCATGTAGCCTTTTCCCAGAATCGCCTTTGAAGGAAGCTGAAGAGTCGAGTCGCCCTTCGCCTGGTGCTTTATAAGAGAATCAATAAGAAGCTGCGGCGAGCGGATTCCTCCAGGCAAGTCATGCCGTTCAAGCAAAGACGGAAAACGCGCAACAGCCTCCGCAAGTTTTGTAAGATCTTTTATGCGGCTTTCAATTACTTCAAGACGCTCCGGAGCTTTTTCCTTCAAAAGCGGAACAAACTGGTTGTAAAGGATTTTTTCCTTTGGAGTAAGAATTACAATTCCTTCATCCTGAACTTCCGCAACTTCCGGCTCTGCATCATAAAAATCTGAAAGAGAAACTTCTGTAAATTTGTTGTTTTCGCGCACGTCGGACATAACTTTAATATTATACACCAGAATTTCAGTTTTTAAAGAAAAATCGAAAAAAATATTTCAGAATGAAAATTTTCTCCTCGGCTAAAACTTCTTCTTTCAAATTCAGGGTTTTCTTCCGACAATCTGAATATGAAGAAATGTTTTTTTATTTTATCAGTGATTTTTGCAAGCATTGCGGCTTACGCACAAAACGGGCTTCTTATAAAGCCAGGCGACATTCGGCTTGTTCCGGATTCGGGCAGCACTTTCAGCGAGGCAAAAGGCTACCATCTTTTTGTAAGAAAACTTCCGCAGGTTGAATCAATAATGCTTGTGGAAACAACAAAGGATCCTGCCGGAAAGAACGACAGCTACGCCTACAGGGCGCTTGAATACAACAAAATCAACGGAGACGAGATCCGTTTTCTGAACGGAAAAAAACTTGAGTCGGAATACTCAAAATTCAGCCTGATTGACTCAACGCCGGAGCCGGACGAACAATTCGGAAGCGCATTCCATATATATATTCCGAAGCAGATGGAATACGGCTATCCATGGTCAAGAAACGGAAAAATCACAATAGACAAAGGAACTTTCATAAACATACGCTCCTTTGAAAAAAAATACGCAGACTACACCGGCGGATACTACGACAACGCCTATATGTTTGACCTTGGAGAAAAAATCCCAGTCCGCAAGGAGCAGAAGCCAGAGCCGAAACCGGAAAAGGAAGAAATTCCAATTCTTACAGACGACTACAATCCTGTTGCGAGCGCGAAATTCAGCGAGATTTCAGATTTCATGACATACTCAAAAGGTCCTGACACAATTGTTGAAGACATTATGGACGCGCTGAACAAACTCAATCCAAAAAATGAAGCCGATGTTGTGTTCGCAATCGATGCAACAGGAAGCATGAAAGACGATATTGAGCAGCTGCGGAAAGAATGGGTTCCGAACCTGATTGCCGCAATGAAAGATTTCAAGGATATAAGGCTAGGACTTCTGCTTTACCGCGACTATGGCGACAACTTCAAGTTCAGGAATCTTCCGGTGAAATTCTTTGACTTCACGGATGACCTGGCAGTTTTCAGCAAGAACCTGAACAGCTTCAAAATAAACGGAAAAGAAGGCGGCGATATTCCGGAAGCCGTTTACGAAGCGCTTTACGCCTCGCTTGAATTTTACGGCTGGCGGCCGTCTGCCCAGAAAAAAATAATTCTTATCGGCGATGCAGAACCGCACCCTACACCGCGCGGAACAAAAAAATACACAAAAAATCTGGTGCAGAAAATTGCCCAGGAAAAACAAATCCAGATTGAAGCAATAATCACACCAGACGAAAAAGATAGGCGCGGAAGATAAAACCACTCATCTTCCGCAGATAAAAATTTATCTTTGCACAGTTCCAGCGCGCAGCTTGGCGGCAGTCTCCTTGTCCGTCAGAAGGCGCACAAGTTCCATTGCAAACTGCTCGGCAGTTCCGGCGCCGCGGCTTGTAACAACATTGCCGTCGGTTTCAAACGGATTTTCCGAGCAGTGGACGCTGCCTTCAAGAGCTTCCGCCGCGGAAATTCCGCCAACACAGTACTGCTCAACATTTTTTTCCATATCTGGATAGCAAGTCCATCTTCTGCCTTTAAGAATTCCGGTTTTTGCAAGAACAACAGCAGGAGCGGCGCAGATTGCTGAAACAATTTTTCCAGCCGCAAAGCATTTTTTTATGTATGCGGCAAGCTCATTGTTCGCGGCAAGATTCGCCGAGCCGTTCATTCCGCCTGGAAAAAATATCAGGTCGGGAAGCTCATCCAGAAAATTCTCCTTGAACTCTTCAAAATTCATATCTGCAATAACAGGAATTTTGTGCGAGCCCATAACAATATAAGGGTCGTTCATTGTAGGACTTGGAACGGCAACTGTAGTCACTTCCACCTGATGGCTTCTTCTAAGATAGTCAACAGGAGTAAGCGCTTCAATTTCTTCAAATCCATCGGCTAAAAAAACAAGTGCCTGCTTCATAAATGCTCCAAATGTCAGCGCGCAAGAATTTCTTTCAGCTCAGGAAGTTTTTCAAGCTCCTTTTTAAGAGCTTCCTCGCGGGCTTTGTTCACATAGTCTTTTGCCTGGAATGAATATGTGAAATTCGTGTGGACATCGTAAGTGCCTTTCATCAGGGCGTAAGCGTCTTCAGTCATTACAAGCTCTTCGTCAGTAGGAATAACAAAAATCTTGATTTTAGAATCATCCGCGCTGATTAAAGTTTCCGCATTTGAAGTGTTTGAAAGCGCATTTTTTCTTGAATCCATCTTGATTCCCAGAATTTCCAGGTTTTCAGTGGCAAGCTCGCGGATTCGCGGAGAATGCTCGCCTACACCGGCAGTGAACACAATTGCGTCAACTCTTCCAAGGGCAGCCGCATACGCACCGATTGTTTTCTTGATTCTATAGCCTTCCATAGCCTGGCCAAGCTTGCAGAGCGGATCGCCTTCCTCCGCGCCTTTTTCAACATCGCGGCGGTCTGTATATTTTCCTGTGATTCCAAGAAGTCCTGATTTCTTGTTCAAAGCCTTGTCCATTTCATCAAGGCTCATTCCAGTCTTGCGCATAATATAGAACGGAAGAGCCGGATCAAGGTCGCCGGAACGAGTTCCCATAACAAGCCCCGCAAGCGGAGTCAGTCCCATTGTTGTATCGTAGCATACGCCATTTTTCACAGCGCAGCAGGAAGCACCGTTTCCAATGTGGCAGATAATAAGATTTGTGTCTTTAGGAGCCTTGTTCAAAAGAGCGGCAGCACGCTTTGCAGTATAAAGGAATGAAGTTCCGTGGAAACCGTATTTTCTTGCGGCATATTTTGTATACCATTCGCGCGGAATCGCATACATAAACGAACTTTCAGGCATTGTCTGGTGCCAGGCTGTGTCCATTACGGCAGCGTGAGGAACATTCGGCAGAACCTTCTGAGCCGCCTCGATTCCCATAATATTTGCCGGCATATGAAGCGGTCCCAAGTCAACAACAGAGCGGAAAGTATCCAGAACTTCCGGAGTAACCAGAACAGACTTTGTAAATTTGTCGCCGCCATGAAGAACCCTGTGGCCAACAGCGCCGATAACGCTCATATCTTCAATAACACCAACATCCTTATCAGTAATTTCTTTAAGAATAAGCTCAATCGCCTCTTTGTGGGTCGGACACGGACTTTCAAATTCAATTTTCTTTCCGTGCGCCTTGTGAGTAATGCAAGAGCCTGTGTCGCCTATTCGCTCAACAACACCGCTAGCCATTACAACTTTGTTGTCCCAGTCATAAACCTGATATTTTGCAGAAGAAGATCCGCAGTTAAGTGTTAAAATTACCATTTATTTTTCCTCTAAAAAGAAGTGATATGCTATTGTAAAACTTTAAACAAAAATAGAAAAGGGCGGACAAACGCCCTGCTCAGACGTATTTTTCAACCAGAAGGCACGTGCCTTCAACAATCGCCTTGTGTTCTTCCGGGGCAATCCGCGCATACAGCGAATCCGGCGTGTCTTCTGGCAGAACAGGAACTTTTTTCTGAATCAGAATTTTTCCGCCGTCACATTCACCGTTAACCAGATGAATTGTGCAACCGCTTTCTTTTTCCCCTGCGGCAAGAACAGCCTCGTGAACATGATGTCCCCACATTCCAACTCCGCCGAATTTCGGAAGAAGAGCAGGATGAAGATTTATAATTTTGTCAGAATACTTTTCAATAATTTTTCCGGAAAGAACTGTAAGCCAGCCAGCCTGAACAATTCCCTGGACTTCAAATTCATTGCAGATTTCAAGAACTTTGTCGCTCACAGCAGTGCGCTTTTCTTCTCGTGTGGCTTTTTTTGCATTTTCCGCGCCCATAACCGCGTAAGGGCTTGCAATTCTAGCAGGAATTCCAGCTTTTGCGGCCCGTTCCAAAGCAAAAGCATCTTTATGGTCGCTGACAACAACAGCAATTGAATACGGGCAGTCCGCATTTTCTTTTTCAAAATCAATCAACGCCTGAAGATTTGTTCCTCCACCAGAAACCAAAACCGCGATTTTTTTCATACAAGCCCCTTTTTATGTTGTTTGCCTGAATGTTTGAGTTTTTGTTTAATAATTCTGAAAAACCGCTTTCAGCAGATTTCAATTTGCTCCAGACGGATTGGGCTCGCGCTACGCTTGTAATAATTCGGGTGCTTCGCACTTTAATTGGTTCAACCGCCCAAAGTCTTCACAAATTGCCCTCTGCTTCCGCTTTTATTTCATTCAATAAAATTCAAACATTCAGTTTTTATATTCTACAGACAATTAAGCGTTGCCGCAAGAAATACAAATTCACGTTGTCTTGAAGAACATACTTAAAAAGAGTAATATCTTTCTATTATAATATTATTTGCATTTTTAGGAGTTCTTATTATGGTGCCAACTTTAATAAAAGATTTGCTTTCAACAAAACCAGAAAGCCAGAAAGTTACTGTCTGCGGCTGGATTCGTTCTGTCCGAGACTCAAAGAATCTTGTTTTTATCCAGGTGAACGACGGAAGCTGTTTTGCAAATATCCAGCTCACGTTCGACAGAAATTCGCCTTCTCCAAATGCAAATGTAAATAATATAGAAGAAGAATTAAAAAAACTGAACACAGGCGCTTCTGTACGCGCTGAAGGAATTCTGATTCCGTCTCCAGCGAGCGGCCAGGCTGTGGAAGTTACGCTTGAAAGCCTTAAATGCCTCGGCGGCTGCAACCCGGAGGAATATCCTCTGCAGAAAAACAGAATGTCAATGGAATATCTTCGGACAAATGCTCATCTTAGGGCAAGAACAAACACTTTCGGCGCAGTTTACCGCGTGCGAAACCAAATGGCTTTTGCTGTCCACTCGTTCTTTCAGGAGCGCGGATTCCAGTACATCAACGCCCCGGAAATCACCTGCTCTGACTGCGAGGGCGCAGGTGAAATGTTCCAGGTTACAACCCTTTCAATGGAAAAAATCGCTGAGCTTGGCGTAAAAGCAGGCGCGGGCGGAATGAAAATCGAGGACGCTCACAAAATCATTGACTATTCAAAGGATTTCTTTGGAAAAAAGGCGTCACTCACCGTTTCCGGCCAGCTTGAAGCGGAAACAATGGCAACCGCGCTAAGCCGCGTATATACTTTCGGGCCTACTTTCCGTGCGGAAAATTCAAATACTCCGCGCCACCTTGCTGAATTCTGGATGATTGAGCCGGAAATGGCGTTTTTCGACCTGAACGACGATATGGATATTCAGGAAGACTTTGTAAAATATCTTCTGAACTGGGCTTTAACAAAATGCCGCTCAGACCTGGAATTCTTTGACAAGCGCATTCAGCCTGGCCTTATTGAAAGCCTTGAGAAAGTTGCAAAGGCGAAATTCGTGCGCATTTCCTACACCGACGCAATCGCGAAGCTTGAAGAAGCTGAAAAGAACGGCGCGAAATTCGAGTTCAAGCCTTACTGGGGCTGCGACATCGCCACAGAGCACGAGCGCTACCTTACAGAAAAAATCTTTGGCTGCCCGGTAATGGTTTTCAACTATCCAAAGGAAATAAAATCTTTCTATATGAAGCAGAATGACGACGGAAAAACTGTAAAGGCCGTTGACGTTCTTGTTCCTGGAATCGGCGAGCTGATTGGCGGCTCGGAGCGCGAGGAAAACTACGAAAAGCTCCTGAAGGCGTGCGAGGAACGCAAGATGGATATGTCAAACTACCAGTGGTATCTTGACCTGCGCAGATTCGGAACTGTGCCTCACTCAGGGTTCGGGCTTGGATTCGAGCGTCTTATCCGCTACGTAACTGGAATGGAAAACATCCGCGATGTAATTCCATATCCACGCGCGCCGAAACTTGCTGACTTCTAATATATGAAGAAAAACATAAAATCTGGCTTGATTCACTTGAGCCAGATTGTTTATTTAACAGCCCGCGGATTTTTCCAGAACAACCTTGGAATGTGCGCTTCTGCCTGCACGCTGGGATTTATATTCAGTTTTATTCCTCTTGTAATGCTGATTCTTACGCTTTTCATAGGAATTCTTCACGCATCGCCTTCAATTCTGGAAGGATTTTCTGTTCTTGTGGCAAATATCACGCCGGTTTTTGACATAAACGGCTACATAAACGGGCTGAAGGGCGGACTTGTTCTGAACTGGGTGAATTTTGTGCTTGCAGTCTTTGTGATATGGATGGCTCGGAAAATGTTTCTTTCAATAATCCAGAGCCTTTCAAAAATTTTCAACACGGTTGCGCCGGCTCGCCCTGTAATAAACCAGCTGCTAACATTCGCCGGAGAAGTTCTTATCGTTGTGATTGTGGCAGCCGCCTTTTTTGCGGCGTTTCTTACACGGCAGATTTTCAAGCTTCCTGTTTTTGAGCGGATTTCCTCGCTTTCACCTATTCTTTTCAGCCATCTTTCAAATTTTCTTGTGAACCTTGCTCTTTACGTAATTATTTTTTCCATGACGGTAGCCGCGTACAAAATCGGCTCAGGAACAAAACCAAAGACAAGGCTCTGCCTTCTTTCAGCCTTGCTCTGCACGGCAAGTTTCTATGTGGCAATCACTGTTATTTCTGTTTTTATGAACAGGGCGAACTACAACACGATTTACGGAGTTCTTGGAAACATCATAATTCTTCTTTTTGAAGTTTATATTTTCTTCAACCTTTTTCTGGTTTTTGCGCAGATGATTTTTACAGTTCAGTTTTTCCATTCAAACCTGCTGAGCGAACTTTATCTTCTTCCAGCTCAAAATCCAAAGAACATTGATGACCTGGTGCGCCGGGCAATTTTTATAACTCCTTCCGCGCTGATGACGCAGGAAAATATGGAGACTTTTTTTCCGGGGCAGGAAATTTTCAGGAACGGTGAATGCGCTGGCTGCGTTTACTATCTTGTTTCTGGAAGCGTGAAGGAAGAGCGGAATGAATCCGTGAAATTCCGTTCTGAAGGAAGCTTTTTCGGTGACTTGGATTTTATGATTGACTCAATCCATCATTCAGCGGTCACAGCAGTTTCTGAATGCAAGGTTATAAAAATTCCAAGCGAAGATTTCAGCGAGCTTCTTGACAAAAACCCGAAGGCCGCAGTCAAGGCAATGTCAAAGTTATCAAGATATACGGCTAAATTTTATGGACGCAACGAAACTATTTTGCTATAGTTTTCTGATATACAATTTCTTTCAATTTTAAGCTAAGCTGATTTTGAAAGTTTGATGTTTTCTTTAAAAAAGGAATTTGTGATGACAAAGTACATTTTTGTAACAGGCGGAGTTGTTTCTGGCTTAGGCAAGGGAATTGCCGCAGCTTCAATCGGTCTTATCTTGAAAAATTTAGGTCTTAAAGTTGTAAATCAAAAATTCGACCCTTATTTGAACATTGATCCGGGAACAATGAATCCTATTCAGCACGGCGAAGTTTTTGTAACTGATGACGGCGCGGAAACAGACCTTGACCTTGGCCATTACGAACGTTTCACAGACACATCTTTGTCCCAGTCTTCAAACACAACGGCAGGACGCGTTTATCTTACAGTTCTTAACATGGAGCGTGAAGGAAAATTCCACGGCGGAACTGTGCAGGTAATTCCAAATATTACTGAAGAAATAAAAAGAAGAATGTTGCTTTCAACAAAAGAAACAAACGCTGATGTTATAATCACAGAAATCGGCGGAACTATCGGCGACATCGAGTCGCTTCCGTTTGTTGAGGCAATCCGCCAGATAAAATATGAGGTCGGCGAGGAAAACTGCTGCTACATTCATCTTACACTTGTTCCTTACATTGCAACAGCAAACGAGCTGAAAACAAAACCGACTCAGCATTCCGTAAAGGAACTCCACGAGCTTGGAATAATTCCGAACATCATAATGCTCCGAACAGAACATCCGATTGACGACCAGACGCGCGAAAAGCTTGCGAATTTCTGCAACGTTGATCCGGCGCACATAATCCAGAACCTGAACGCGCGCTCAATTTACGAAGTTCCTCTTCAGCTTGAAAAAGAAGGTCTCGGCAAAGCTGTATGCACTGCCCTTGGAATCAAAAGAGGACCGGCGGATCTTTCTGAATGGATTAGGGTTGTTGACCGCTTCAACAATCCAACCCAGAGCATAAAAATCGCGCTGGTAGGAAAATATGTGGCTCTTCACGATGCGTACCTTTCTGTTGTTGAATCGCTTATTCACGGCGGAATCGAAAATCTTGCATCAATTGATATTGACTGGGTTTCTTCTGAAGACTTGACGGACGACGAAGCCACAGAGAACCGCCTGAAAGACGCTGACGCTGTAATTGTTCCAGGCGGATTCGGCGGCCGCGGCATTGAAGGAATGATAAGCACGGCGAAATACTGCCGAACCCACAATGTGCCTTATTTTGGAATCTGTCTTGGAATGCAGATTGTCTGCATTGAATACGCAAGAAATGTCCTTGGATTCGCGGATGCAAATTCAACAGAAATGGAGCCGAAAACAACACATCCTGTAATCGACCTTATGCCTGACCAGAACGGAAAAATTCTTGGCGGAACGCTTCGCCTTGGAAAATTTGAATGTTCAGTTGCTCCGGGTACAAAAACCGAGAAAGCTTACGGCAGCAAGACAATCTGGGAACGCCACCGACACCGCTACGAATTCAACAATGTTTACCGCGATGACTTTGAAAAAGCCGGACTGATTATCGCCGGTGTGAACCCAGAGCGTAACCTTGTGGAAATTGTGGAAGTTCCGAACCACCAGTGGATGGTCGGCGTCCAGTTCCATCCTGAATTCAAGAGCCGCCCGAACAAGGCAGGACCGCTTTTCAGAGAATTTGTAAAAGCCGCCTGCGAAAACAAGAAAAACCGCAGTAAGTAAATTTTAAGGAAACTTTTATGCCACGAGAAAAAATTGTTGTTTTAGATTTTGGAAGCCAGTACGCGCATCTTATTGCAAAACGATTCCGCATACTTGGATATTATTCAGAAATTGCGCTGCCTTCCGCAGACATAAGCACTTTTGAAAACACAAAAGGAATAATTTTTTCCGGCGGACCAAGTTCCGTTTATGAAGAAAATGTGCCGGAATTCAACGAAAAAATTCTTTCCCTGAAAATTCCGATTTTAGGCCTGTGCTACGGCCACCAGCTGATGACAAAATGCTACGGCGGAAAAGTTGGAAAAGCTGAAACCGGAGAATTCGGCTTTTCAGAACTGAAATTGAATCCAAACGTAAAATCTCCGCTTTTTGAAGGAATCGAGCCGCTCCAGCAAGTCTGGATGAGCCACCAGGATGAAGTTCTGGAGCCTGGCGAAGGATTTGAAACAGTCGGCTCAACAAAAGACTGTGCGTTTGCGGCGCTTCAGAATCTTGCAAAAAAAAGATTCTCCCTTCAGTTTCACTGCGAAGTAAAAGATACTCCATGCGGAAACCAGATTTTTGAAAATTTCGCAAAAATCTGCGGAATGCAGAAAAACTGGGACCAGGACACTGTTCTTAAAGTTATCCTTGAAGGAATAAAAACTCAGGCGAAGGACAAGAACGTTCTGCTTTTCCTTTCGGGCGGCGTGGACTCAACAATCACACTCGCGCTTCTGAACAAGGCTCTTGGCCCGGAAAAAGTGCTTGGACTTCACATTGACAACGGATTCATGCGTAAAAATGAATCTAAAAACGTTGCGGAAGCTTACAGGAAATTCGGATTCAGCAATTTCATCGTGGAAGACGCTTCTGAAAGCTTTTTGAACGCAATCAAAGGGCTCACCGATCCGCAGAAAAAACGAATGGCTGTCGGTGAAAATTTCATCAAAGTACGAAATGAAGTTCTTGAAAAACAGCACTTAGACGAAAACCAGTGGCTTCTGGCGCAAGGAACGCTCTACCCGGACATTATCGAGTCGGGCGGCACAAAGAATTCAAAGACTATCAAGACACACCACAACCGCGTTCAGGGAATTCAGGCGCTTATTGAAAAAGGACTTATAATTGAGCCGATAAAAGATTTGTACAAGGATGAAGTCCGTGCAATCGGAAAAAAACTGGGGCTCGACGATTCGCTTGTAATGCGTCATCCGTTTCCGGGACCGGGGCTTTCAATCAATGTGCTTTGCTGGGACGGAAAATCATGGAGCCAAAAAGACCAGGAAGAATTTGAAGCGGCGCAGAAGGAGCTTGACTCTGTTCATTTCACACAGTTCTGCGAGCATTGCCAGCAGAATTTGAAGCGTTCAGTTCTTCCGGTGCGCTCAGTTGGCGTTCAGGGCGATTTCAGAACCTACAGGTTTCCAGCCTGCCTCACATTCAAGGATGAAGGAAACGGATTCTTCCACATTCCAAAAATCCGGGAAAAAGTTGAAGGCGCTTCAAGTGAAATTACAAACAGCTCAAAATTCATAAACAGAACTGTAATAAAACTTTATCAGAATCCAGCCGTAAAAGATGAGCAGATGAAACTTCAGGAAGGCTACTGCGACAAAAAACGTCTGGACCAGCTCCGGGAAGTTGACAACATTGTTCTTACGGAACTGCACAAGTCAGGATGGTACAACAAAATTTTCCAGCACCTTACAATAGATTTGCCTTACGCTTCTTCAAAAGAACACGCAAGTTTCGTATTGCGTCCGGTCTGCTCAGAAGATGTAATGACAGCCAGATTCGCATGGTGGCCGAAGGAACTGATGGAATCAATTCTTTTGCAGATTGCAAAGCTTGATTTTGTTGACGCAGTTTATTTTGACGCAACGAACAAACCGCCGGCAACATTCGGCTGGGAATAAGATTCCTGATTTTTGCCAATGAAAAAAATCTATCCGCTTGATATTGCAGTTCTTGTTTTTATTCTTGTGCTGGCAGTTTTTCTTACAAGAAAGAATTTCTCCCGGACAGGCAATAGGATTGTTGCCACAGCAAATAAAAACTTATACGAATATTCGGCGAAAAAAAACGGAATCTATGAAATTCAAGGCTCGCTAGGCATTACAACTTTTGAGGCAAAAAACGGAAAAATCCGCATAATTGATTCTCCATGCCCTGAAAAAAAATGCGTTGCCCAAGGCTGGAGCTCGCCGCTTATCTGCCTTCCGAACAATGTAATAATTTCATTGGAGAACTCCAGCAACGGAGAATTTGATGCAGTTTCCCAGTAATTTTTTCAACAGGCAGAATTATTCAAAGGAACGCAGCA
>SAMEA104315436__coassemble_761_pt1 | contig 50187 bp, 54 predicted proteins | sample SAMEA104315436__metabat2_high_PE_011 | metagenome-assembled genome bin SAMEA104315436 (sample SAMEA104315436) | gut metagenome | biome: Monkey gut; feature: monkey-associated habitat; material: faeces | place: China | collected 2013 | reverse complement strand
GAATATGAATATATACTCCTTCAGAAAAAGTGTCAACACCATTTCCGCTTTTTTTAAAAAAAATTCACTTTTTTTTCGTTTTTTTATTCTGCTGGCTGAGAAACGTCTGTTTTCATCTTGTTCAAGTTAAAAACAGGATGTTTATCTTCTTTTGAGTACAATATTCCGTCCTTTCCAAGAAGCAAATCCCGGCCATGATAATTCACTTCCGCATATCCGTTGTCAAACTCAGGAACATGGTAGCCATATTTAATTTCAAAAATAGCAGGAATCACAATATTGCAATATTTATCCATATAGCCAAATACACTCACTCTGTCCGGATGTTTAGAGCCACGTTTTTTTCGTTCAACTGTGTATTTAAAAGAAGCAAGACCATCAGAAAAATTCGAAAGAAAATATGTTGTTTCTCCAAGAATATTGCCCTTCATATCGATAACAGCGTTTTTATGCTTTCCTTCAGGGAGGCCGTTTGTAAGAACCATAACATCATCAGAGAACCAATATGCAGGTCTCATGCCGTCGTCTTTGTATTCCTGGGGAACTTCAAACACCAGCTCGCCTTTCAAATTCATAAAACCAGCACGGCCATCTTTCAAAGCGACCGAAAATATGCCATCAAGCAAATTTCCTGCGCTAGACCGCGCTATCTGATCGCTTAAAATTTTTCCGTCGCTGTTTATCAAAAAATACCCATCTTCGTTTTTTATAAGCGCGACATCTTGAAAAAAAGGTGTCCCCCACTGAATATTCAACTCTTTAAGCGCAATATCTTTCAAATCTTTTGTAATATACACAGTCCACCAAGTAGTGCGTATTGCAATATATTTGTCATATTCTGGAAAAATACTGTTAAAATAAACATTTCTGTTCAGAATCGCCTCGACATTCGTGTCCAGTCTTTTTATCCGCGCCTCTTCCCGCCCTTCATCATTTTTATAAAGAAAATACAAATAATTTTTATCAGCAGGCTTAACATAAGTTGCCCGGTCAAAGCATATCGTGTCAGTCGGCTTAAACAAAAAGAAATCCTCGGCAAAACAAAATGCCCCGAAAACAACACACAAAAATAAAAACACTTTTCTTTTCATACCTTTCCCCTAAAAAAAAGCTGTCCAGCTTTCAGCAGTCAGAATAAATTTTTATATCTATGTGCGAAAACATTCAATTTTTCCCGCCGCAAGAAAAACTGAACAGCAAAATTTACTATCTTGTTACTTTTTGATAATAAAACTTGGAATAATTAGAACGGTAAGCTTTTTCAACACCTGCGACAGAATCCGCATAGTCAACATTGACACCGCCATTTTCACTCCAGTTTCCACGACTGTTATCAACCATATAGAAGCCGCCATTGCCCGAAGCAATCAGCATAGCGCAATGCTCATCAGCCTTGCCGCCGCCCATGAAACATACATAGACAGAGCCTTTTTCAATGGTAGAAGCGCTATAATCCTTGCTTGAATCAAGATTTGCGATATGTTCAGCGCAAGTTTTATCCTTGGCCTCACCGGCGAAATATTTTGAATAATCAACGCCAGCCTGCCCCAGAACATCCTGCACATAATTATCACATTGCGTTCCGCCGATTTCATAATCAATGCTGCCGTTTTTCAAATCAGAATTGATTTTCTTTGCCACTTGATAAGCAAGATAATCATTGTCATTTTTAAGAAAAACTGAAAACAAACTTGCGTCGGCAAGGTCATATCCAGTATTCTTCAACGCGTCAAACCCCAAATCAATATACACTTTGTCCTTGCAATCTGGATCTTTCTTGTCTATTAAGCCCTGAGCTTTTTTTCTGGCTTTTTCAGCATCTTTCCGGGCTTTTTCCGCGGCTTCAGCAGCTGCCGCCGCAGCCGCCTCCTGAGCAGCGCGAGCCTCTTCCGCCGAATTTCCAGCCGAGAGAGAATCCGAGCCGCCGCTTATGAATCCAGTCAACGAGCTGTACGCTTTTCCGCCAATGATAGAAATCCGCTCGCGGTTATACGAATAGATTCCGCCGCTGGCCGCGCTGTACGCCGCAGACTTCTTGCCAGAACTTCCGGCAGAGCCTTTGTTTTTTGAAGAAGATTTTCCGCCGGAACTAGAGCCGCTGTAAGAGCTCGAGCCGCTTTTTCCAGGCGAGCCCCGGCTCCCTCCACCACCGGAACTGCCACCATAACCACCGTTAAGCTGAATCAACTCAGCAAAACTTAATTCTCTAGAAGAATTCATTAGAAATTTCATTCTTGCTCCTAAAATGAATCAATTAGGCGAACAACAAAACACAAAACAAATAAGCGCGCGCCGCAAAACAAATTCAATAACTAACGCCTAAATGTTTATAGTAAAAAATGAAGCAAAAATGAAATGAATCACAAAACTTTTTTAAATATTTAATTTTTTTTCTGGTTTTAAACCCTGTGCATAGCGCTGAAAACTTTTTCAGACATCACATTGATTTCAACGCCCATAGCTTCGGCTTTTTTTTCAAGCGCATTTCTAAGCTCATCAATCGCAATATCAGAGCCTTCAAAATTCACCATCATCATCATGACGAAATTTCCAGAAAGAATTGTCTGAGTAATATCAGCAATGTTTATCTTGTGTTCCGCAAGGAAAGAACTTACATTCGCAATAATTCCAACCTTGTCACTTCCTACAACTGTAATAATAGCATTCATTCTTAAAGTTTACTCCATTTCAAAATGTGTTTCAACAAACTTGTGAGGCTCAATGCGTCCGTCTTCAAAAGTAAAGGTGATTTCGCCGCCGATAACATCCGCAACAACCGTTCCGCCTTTGCTCAGCTTTCCAAAAAGAACTTCATCAACCAGCGGATTCGCGATTTTTTCATCAACAGTCCGGGCAAGATTTCTTGCGCCCATCTCGCGGGAATATCCGGCTTCAAGAAGTTTTTCTTCACAGCGTCCCGTAACAAAAAGATGAACTTTTTTGCTTTCAAGACGTTTCGCAAGTTTTTTCCATTCTTTCTGCACGACATCCAGAACGATTTCTTTTTCAAGATGGCTGAACACAACAACTGCATCCAGACGATTCCTGAATTCCGGCGAGAATTCCTTTTCAACAGCGGATTTCAGCTCAACGCTGTCCGTTTCATAGGAAATTTCCCTTCCCGAAGAAAATCCTATCGGAGGTTTTTCAAGATCACGTGCACCGGCATTGCTTGTCATAATTATAATGCAGTTTCTAAAATCAGCTTTGCGCCCCTGGTTGTCAGTAAGAAATCCGTAGTCCAGAACCTGAAGAAAAACATTGTAAATATCAGGATGAGCTTTTTCTATTTCATCAAACAAAATGACTGCATGAGGATTTTTTCTTACGTCATCAGTCAGAAGTCCGCCGTTTTCATAGCCAACATAGCCGGCTGGCGAGCCAATCAGGCGGCTTACAGTATGCTTTTCCTGGTACTCGCTCATATCGTAGCGCAGAAGAGGAACTCCAAGCTGAGCCGCAAGGCAACGGGCAAGCTCTGTTTTTCCAACGCCTGTAGGGCCTACAAAAAGGAAACTAGCATCCGGCTTGTCAGGATTCTTCAGCCCAGCGCGACTACGTTTCACAGCTTTCACAACAGCCTCAACAGCTTTGTTCTGACCGAAAATCTGGGATTTCAAAGTTTTTTCAAGCGAATAAAGCTTTTCTTTTTCATCGCCGGCCAAATTCTGAAGAGGAACATGAGCCATTTTTGAAACAACTTTGCGGACAGCGGAAACATTCACCACAGGAGAGGCGGAATATTCGCTCACAGCCGGCAAAGACTCGTCCGCAAGCTGAATTTTAGAAAGATGAATTCCGTTGAAACCGCCATTCTTCTGGATTTTCAGCAAGGCGCCGGCTTCATCAATAACATCGATTGCCTTGTCCGGCAATTTTTTATCTGAAATATACTGAACAGACAAATCGACCGCCGCGCGGACTGCGCTTTTCTGGTATTTCACATGATGATACTGCTCAAATTTCGGAAGCAGCCCCATAAGAATTTTAAAAGTTTCTTCAGGAGTTGGCTCAATTATATCGATTTTCTGAAAACGCCTTGAAAGCGCGCGGTCTTTTTCAAAATTCTTTGAATACTCCTCGAAAGTTGTTGAGCCAATAACGCGCATTTTTCCTGTGGAAAGAACTGGCTTCAAAAGATTCGCGGCATCAACATTAGAATTTCCGTTAGTTCCCGCGCCCATAATCATATGAATTTCATCTATAAAAAGTATGGCATTCTTTTTTGCAACAAGCTCGTCAACAACAGCGTGAAGACGCTCCTCAAAATCTCCGCGGAATTTTGAGCCGGCAAGAAGAAGCCCGATGTCAAGCGAATAAATTTTGCTTTCTTTCAGCTCCGCCGGCACACGCCCTTCAACAATGCGCTGGGCAAGCCCCTGAGTAACAGCGGTTTTTCCAACACCAGCGTCACCAACGTGAAGCGGATTGTTTTTTACGCGGCGGCAAAGAATTTGAATCGTGCGCTCAATTTCTTCCTCGCGGCCGATAAATTTGTCATAGCTTCCTTTAGCGGCTTCCTTTGTCATGTCTACGCAAAATTTTTCAAGCGCAGATTTTCTTCCCTTTCCGGGCTGCCCCTGAGAATCAAAAGCCGAAGAATTATCACGCTCAATCGCCTCTGCAGCATTTTTCATCCGGGAAATAACTTCAAGAAGTTTTATGCGCTCAGTTCCGTTTCTAAGCAAAAAATACGAGCAATAGTTTTTCTTTTCATCCAGCATGCTCACAAGAACATCTGGAACATCAACAATAGTTCTGCTGCTTGAAACACAATGAAACACAGCCCGGTTCATAACAGACTGAAAACCAAGAGTTTCAAGCGGATTTTTTCCTGAACCAGCCATATCCGGAAGAACTGGAACTTTTGTCTGAAGAAATTCCGTTAAATCCTGCTTCAAAAGCTCAATTTTGCAGCCAGCCGAGTCGAGCAACTCGCAAACCTGATCCGACTCCAGAGCCGCAAAAAGCAGATGCTCAGGAGTAAAAAATTCGTGGCTCGACTTTTTCGCGATAAACAGACCTGCTGAAAGAATTTTTCCAAGCAAAGAACTTATTTTCATGCGCGCTCAACCTCTATTCTAAGCGGAAATTCACTTTTTCTTGCACGGGTCGTCGCCATATTCACGCGGGTCACGGCAATATCGTAAGTATAAATTCCAACTATTCCTTTTCCAGAATTATGAACCGATTCCATTATAAAAACCGCCTCGGACTCCTGCTTGTGAAAAATCTGCATCAAAATTTCAACAACAAAATCCTTCGGAGTAAAATCATCGTTATAAATAACAACTTTGCATTCAGGAGGCTCTGCAAATTCAAGGCTCTCCGCAACTCCTGCGCTTTTATTTTCTGACAATACTTGTTCTGACATATTTTAAATATAAACAATAAATTTATAATCTGCTACAATAATATCATGAATAAAAAAAATTTTCTTTCAAATTTCAGAATAACTTACAACGCGCCGGCAACACTGACTTTTTCGATAATCGCCGCCGCAGTGCTTCTTTTGAACACAATTCTGCACAACAGCCTGATTCCAGCGTTTTTCACGTGTCCGGGAGCTTCTTCTGACCCGGCATTCAATCCTTCAAATATTCTTGACTACTTCCGGCTTCTGTTCCATATTTTCGGGCACAGCAACTGGAACCATTTTCTGGGAAACATGGCTTTCATTCTTCTTTTGGGGCCGGTAATCGAGGAACGGTACGGCTCGGCGCTTCTGATTCTGATGATGACAATAACTTCCCTTGTAACCGGAGTTTTGAACGTATGCTTCAGCCCTTCGCAGCTGCTTGGCTCAAGCGACATTGCGTTCATGATGATTCTTCTGACATCTTTCACGACAATTTCAAAAAGCGAAATTCCGCTTTCCTTCATACTGATTCTGATTCTTTACATCGGGCGGGAAATTCTTAGCGCCGGACAGAACGAAAGCATTTCAACACTGGCGCACATCGCCGGAGGAATTTGCGGAAGCATGTTCGCATTCCTGGCAACTCCAAAACCAAAGACAAGACAGAAAACTGAAAAAGCCGCAAAAACCAGCCAGGAAGATTCAAAGAAAACAAAAACGCTGAAAACCTGGAGCAATCAAAAAGAGCCGGAATCCTCCAGCGACAAGACTGAAGAAATCGGCTCCATTGAATTATAAATTCTTTATTCCGAAAGACAGTTTTTAGCCCAAGATAGCGCGGACTCTTGTTACTGTATCGCAGGAAGCAAGTTTCCGAATAATTTCCTCAGGAACTTTGCCGTCAACATCAATCAGGTTGTAGGCAACATCGCCGCGCGCCTGGTTTATCATTCCAGCAATATTCAGCTTAGCTTCGCCCAAAATTGTGGCAAATTTGGAAATTGTATCCGGAACATTCTTGTGGCTTATGCAAAGCCGCGTTCCGCCCGCAGGAATTGCATTTTCCGTATAAGTTTTCGGGAAATTAACAGAATTAACGATAATGCCTTTTTCAAGGAATTCCTTAAGCTCCTCGGCAGCCATGCACGCGCAGTTTTCCTCCGCTTCCGGGGTAGACGCGCCAAGATGCGGCATAACGATAATATTCTTCTGGTTCAAAAGCTCTTCAGAAGCAAAATCTGTAACGAGGCAGGCAACTTTTCCGCTCTTCACTGCTTCCAGAATGTCAGCGTTGTTTACAAGACCGCCACGGGCAATATTCAGAATACGAACGCCGTCCTTCATCTGTCTGATTGTTGAAGCATTAATCATTCCTTTTGTGTCATCCGTCTGAGGAACATGGATTGAAATATAATCAGAATTTTTATAGATTCCTTCCAATGTTTCAGAATGTTTTACATTGTGATCCAAAGACCACGCGGCTTTTACAGAAAGGAACGGATCGTAGCCGATTACATTCATTCCAAGCTTTATGGCAGTGTTCGCAACCATTGCACCAATTGCGCCAAGCCCGATAACACCAAGAGTTTTTCCCTTCAGCTCAGGACCTACAAACTGGGATTTGCCCTTTTCCGCAAGGTCAGGAATCTCATCACCTTTTCCAGCAAGAGAATTCGCCCACTGGTTGGCATAAAGAACCGGACGGCTCGCAAGCAGAAGCCCAAGAATAACAAGCTCCTTCACCGCATTCGCATTCGCTCCCGGAGTATTAAAAACAACAACGCCCTTTTCAGTAAGCTCAGGAATCGGAATATTGTTTGTTCCAGCACCGGCGCGCGCAACAGCCTTTACATTTTCAGAAAGAGCCATCTGATGCATATCAGCGGAACGCACAAGAATCGCGTCCGGATTGTTTATTTCCGAGGCAACCTCATAATTATCGCGGTCCAAACGATTAAGACCGACAGCAGCAATTTTATTCAAAGTCTGAATTTTATACATTTATACAAAACCTCTTTTTATCCTGAATTTTTCTAATTCGGACTATTTGTTTTCCTCTGCGAATTTTTTCATAAATTCAACAAGAGCCTTCACCCCGTCCAAAGACATTGCATTGTAGATAGAAGCGCGCATTCCGCCCACAAGACGGTGGCCTTTCAAATTAACAAGTCCGGCTGCCGCAGCTTCCTTTACAAATTTGTCGTTGATTTCCTTTTCCTTCGCAACACTCGCCTCGTCAGTTGCGCCAGTAGAATATTTTGTAAGGAACGGAACATTCATCAGGGAACGGCTGCCCTTCGCCGCTGTCGCATGATAGAAATCGCTTGAATCAAGAAAATCGTAAAGATAGTTCGCCTTCTCAACGTTTCGCTTCAACATTCCTTCCGCGCCGCCATTTTTTTCAATCCAATGCAGAACCTTGTCCAGAACATAAATTGTATAGCACGGCGGAGTATTGTACATTGAATCCGCATCCGCATGAGTTTTGTAAGAAAGCATCGTCGGTGTTCCAGCCCTAGGCGAATCAGTAATCAAATCTTCCCGGATGATAACAAGAGTAACTCCAGCCGGCGCAAGATTTTTCTGCGCGCCCGCAAAAACAAGCCCGAATTTTGAAATATCAAGAGGCTCTGAAAGAACACATGAAGAAATATCCGCAACAAGAGGAATATCTCCAGTTTCAGGAATATACTCATAATGAGTTCCCATGATTGTGTTGTTGAAGCAAATATAAACATAGTCGTAGTCGCCTTCAACTTTTTCAACACGAGGAATATATGAATAGCCCTTGTCCTTTGAAGAAGCGATGATATCAACATCAACGCCAAGATGTTTTGCTTCCGCAGCAGCCTTTTTTGCCCAGACACCAGTTTCAATATACGCCGCTTTTCCAGAATGAATTCCAAGATTTTCAGCAACCATAGCAAACTGAGTAGAACCGCCGCCCTGCAGGAACAAAACCTTGTAGTTTTCAGGAACATTCATCAACTTGCGGACCATCGCCTCCGCATCCTGAATAATCGGCTCAAACGCCTTTGAACGATGGCTCATTTCCATAACCGACTGGCCGGTTCCGTTAAAATCAAGCATTTCTGCCGCACATTCATTCAAAACTTCTTCCGGCAAACAAGAAGGACCCGCGCTAAAATTAAAAACTCTAGACATTTATAACCCCTGCTTTTATAAAACTATAAATATCCTACATTTAAAAAATCAGTTTCATCAATCAATTTAAAAACAAAAACGGCGTTTTTCCGCTTAAACACACAGAAAAAACGCCGTTTTTGCAAATTATCGTTAGATTTCTTACAATATATTTTAGAACACGCCTGTAACAGCAAGAACACTTATGCTCGTGGAAATAACAGACAGAATTGTGGTTATAACAGGCGCATACTGATTAAAATAATACAAGCCGCTATTAACCTTCGCTTCGATACGCATTTCCGGCTGAATAAATTCCGACTTTGAATGAGTTTTTCCGTTCACATCGGTGATTGTAACCGCCGACATCTTGTTTTTTTCCTTTATAAAACCGCCCGCAAGCCCGATGTAATAATCCCAGGTTCTGTCCGGAATATACGGATAACGCCCCGGAAGATAAACCGCGCCCGAAACAGAAACAAAGAACTGCTTGAACGGAATCATAAGCGTGTCGTTGTTTTTCATTTCAACTTTTGCATAATACGAAGCATCGTACAGAACCGGCAGAAGATTCAGAGCGATTTTTTCGCCGTCGCGGATGATATACGCTTTCTCCAAATCAGAAACTTCAGTAAGAATATCCTTGTTTCTTCTTACAAAAAACGCGTAATCCTCGCCTTCATAAAAATTGAACGAAAGTTTTTTGGAAACATTCGTGTTTTCAAGCTTCACAGTTTCGCTGTCACTACCGTCAGAAACCGCGCCTTCAACAAAAATATGAAAATTCAAATCTGAAAAACTAGAAATTTCAACGGAATCATAGCAAAGAAGCTCAAAATCGTTTTCATAGTTCTCTTTGTTAAGATAAATTTTTTCGCCGGCGGAATCCTTCTTCGTTATAAAGCGGGAAACTTCAATGCGGCTCAAATCGCTGAACGGAGTAAGTCCGTCGCCGTACAAATCTATAAGCGCCTTCAAATTTTCGCCGTCAAGAAGCTCGTAGTCGCCAGGACGCTTAACCGCGCCATCCACAGAAACCTTGCGCTCCATTTTATTCACAATAACCTTGTCGCCAGGACGAAGGAACGGATCCTGTGTCAAATCGCCGTAACGCGAAGCCTTGAACAGGTCATAATCCTTTGATTCTCCGTCCGCAGACTGAACCGTAACCTTTCTAAAAGAAGAATAATCTGTAAAATTATCGCTCACAAAAGAAGAAAGCCTTACCAATGCCCAGACCTTCTTTTCAGCAGTTTCCAAAACCTCGCCGGTAACCGCAACATTGAAAACAGCCGGAGCCGTAAGAACAAACTGAACGCCGCCCATAGGATAGTTTTTCTGCACAATCCTTGTAACCTGGTCCTTCAGCTCAAGAAAAGTAAGACCTTTCGCATTTATAACGCCAAGGTTCGCAATTCTAAGCTTGTAGCTTGAATCAAGCGGAATGGAATAAGTTACAGGCGTTGTGCCAGCGGCAAAGGCCAAGGCATAAATATCTCCGGCCGTAACAGGATATTCCGCGCTTGACATAGCCAGCTGCGCATCCGGCACAAAAACCGAATCATCGAGCGCAGCTTTTTTTGCGCTGGCCAGTTTTGAAACATCAATTTTCGTTTTGTCAGAAGAATCCTGAACGGAACTTCCAGAACCAGAAGATGAACCGCTCTGTTTTTTCAGCTGGCTCAAAATTTCAGACTGAGTCTGCCCGAAAACAAAAGCAGAGCAAAAACAAAGAGCCAGGCAAATGAACAAAAATCGTGCAGTTTTATTAAAATTTCTCATTTTAAAATCTCTCTATTTCTTTAAATTTAATTTCTTGCGGGCTTCCGGATCATTTTTTATATTGTGCCATGCATTCAGCGCAAACGCCATAAAAACAGAAATGAACACCGCCGCAAAAGTGATTATAATGCACAGCTTTCCCCGGCTTGGAGAGCTTTTCATATCAGGAATTTCCGGACGCTCAAGAATCTGGAAAACCGGCTGCTCGCTCTGCATCTTAACTTTCAGAAGCTCATACTGAGTTTTCAGCTGCTCATAAACCTTCTGCTGGGCGTTCAGCTCCATCTGGATGCGCGCAATTTCAATTGAAACATTCTGTCCGTTCCAGATTGAAGTTCCGCTGCTCAGATTTGAACCAAGATTCTGCGCCTGATGCTCAAGCTTCAAAATTTCCTTGTAGGTAGCCTCAACACTGACTTCAAGATTCTTTTTTTCAATACGGTTTGTATCAAGACCAAGCTCGTCAAAACGGTTCTGCATCCAGTCAACAGCGAAATTCACAACATCCTTTGCAAAAACCGGATCAATATCTGTAAAGCTGATTGTAAAAACGGAACTGTCCTCGTCATAGTTTGAAGTAAGCGTTTTTTTCATAGCCTTGCGCGTTGAAGCCAGCGGAAATTTTTCAATTTTATAACGTTCTGTAAGATTGAATTTTTCCGCGACAGCATCAAGATATTCATTTGAAGTGCTAAGGTAAGTGGCAAGCGAGCTTCTTGAAGAACCGGAGCCGCCAACACTGATTCCAGCAAGCCCCGCAAGCGAAGAAAGACTGGAAGACAGCCCGGAGCTAGAAGATTCTTCTTTTATAAGCATATGCGCCATCGGCGTGTACTTGTTAGGCAACGGAGATTTTTCCGGCGGCATTTTTATTGATATAATTGAAAAAACTATTCCAAAAAGCATTGCCGCAGCCGTAACACAAATTATCATCTTCTTGTAATGAAGAAGAACCGCAGCCAAATCCAGAAGTGAAATCTCATCATCATTTTTTTCAGCGGAGCCAGAAATTATATTCTCCGAGTCTTGCATTTTTTCCATTTTGTTAGTATAAATAATACGAAATCTAAATTCAAGATATTTATTTCGGGGAGACATAACTATGAATTCTTCACGCTCTGCAAAGCAAGCAGCGCTAGCATTTGTTTTCTGCGCTATTTTCTGTACAAATCCACAGCACGCAATTTCACAAGGGGGGGGGGGAAAACAGAATCTCTAAAAACTGAGATTTTTTCCGCGAACGCACAGCTTGCAATGGCTGAAAAAGACTACAAGGTCACAGCCGGCGATGTCTACACGCTTTCATTCTTTCAAAACGGAGCCGGAAGCTCCTACACAATAATTGTTGATTCAACTTACAAAATTAAAATTGCAAATCTAGGCGCAATAAACTGCGAAAATCTTTCATTTATCCAGCTGAAGCAGAACATAGAAACTCTTGTTATGCGGAACTATCCGCTGAGCGTAGTAACTTTCGCAATGCTCCAGCCGAGTGTTTTCAATGTAACTGTAAAAGGAGAAATATTTTCAGCGCACGAAATAAAAGCCTGGGCGCTCACAAGACTTTCCGGCATACTGGATTCCGCCGGACTCACAGAATATTCTTCAACGCGGAATATAAAAATCACAAGCAAAAATGGAAAAACCAGATACTGCGACCTGTTCAAGGCTGAAAGAAACGCAGATTTTTCCGAAAATCCATACCTGCGTCCGGGCGATGAAATTGAATTTTTCAGGGCGGACCGCAAAGTTTCAGTTTCAGGCTCTGTTGAACGGCCGGGAACTTACGAGCTTTTGAAGAATGAAAATCTTCTGCAGCTAATCAAATTTTACGCAAACGGCGCAAAGAAAACAGCGATTCTTTCTAAAATTCAAGTTTTGCGAACAGAAAAACCGGACAGCAAAAGAGCAGAAAAAGCAAGCGGCGGCGCAAAAAAAATTATTTACCTGGATGAAAATTCCATGGAAAAAGATTTTCCACTGAACGACATGGATTCAGTTCATGTTCCTGACCAGAATGAAATTCAGCCTTGCATAGAGGCAAAAGGCGTAATCGCAAACCCGGAAAACGGCAAATCCGAAACAGATGCGTACGATGCCCGCTCATACAATATATATAGAAGAAAACTTGCATTTTTTGAATCGGAAACATACGCTTCGCTCATAAGACGAAACCGCGACATTTTCACAGTTTTTTCAGACCTTGAAAAGACATATATCCAGCGCGGAAACGAACAGATTTTCATTGAAGCCGACAAAATTCTGGACAACCTGAACTACGAAAACAACATTCCCGTCCAAAAAGAAGACGAGCTGATTGTTCCGTACAAAACGCTTTTTGAAGACGAAGCTAAAGGAATGTAGAATGGAAAAACGGAGAGAGAGGGAAAAAAATTGACGAAGAATATTGGCAAGGATTAAGCTGAAGAGGAAAGCAACGCAGGAAAAAACTCAAGAGTTCACACATTCCCCATAAATCTCAGCCATTTTTTCAACTGCAATTTCAACTGAATATTTTGCTGAATCTTCTATATTGTTTCTGGCAATTTCAGCCCTGAGCCCGGAATTTTTATAAAGAGACAGAATTTTTTCAACAAAATCAGTTGAATTTCCAAGCTCATAAAGTTCTCCGTTCCTGCCCGGAACGACTGCATCAGTCTGCCCGCGTATATTGCTCGCCACAACAGGAAGCCCGCTCGCCATCGCTTCAATCACGCTGAGCGGAAGACCTTCCTGTCTGCTTGTCGCAACGTACAAATCAGAAATTTCACACAGAAGATTTATGTCCTTTCTGTAGCCTGGAAACCAGATAATATCGTCAACTTCAAGATTTACAGCAAGAATTTTCATCTCTTTCAGCTGAACGCCACGGCCAGGCATTATCACCTTTAGATTTGGAATCTGTTTCTTTAGCACCGGAATGTTTTTTATGAAAAAATCGTGGTCTTTGCGAGGAATAAATTCCGCGATGTAAAGAACTATAAAGTCATCGGAATTGTATTTGTATTTTGAGCGAAGCTCAATTTTTTCATTCTGGCTTGCGCAAGGGCGGAACTTTTCCAGATTTATCCCGACTCCGTCAATCTTGAAAATCTTAGAATGGCTTTTCATTACGCCGTCTCCCTGACTTTTGAAATACAAGGAGAAAGCGGCAAAATCACTCTACACTTGCCCCCCCCGGCATTTTCAGAAGAGATTATTTCTCCGTAGATTTCAGCCATTTTTGCGACAGCAATGTTCACGGAATATTTCTTCGCCTCTTCTACATTGCGTTTTCCCATTTCCGCACGTAGGGAAGGATTTTTGTATAGAAGAATCAGAGAGTCTGTCATTTCCTTTTCAGAATCCTGACTAAAAATAAATCCTGTCTCCTTGTCTTTTATAAGAGAGCGGTGCCCGCGGTTGTTGCTCGCAACGACAGGAAGTCCGCACGCCATCGCCTCGATTATATTTACCGGAAGCCCTTCGCGCATGCTCGCCGAAAAAGCAAGGTCGCTTGCCATTGTAAGCTTGTCAACATCGCGCCGATAGCCTAAAAATTTAACAGTTCCGCCAAGATTTTCTTTTTCCACAAACTTGCGGACATCAGGCAACGTTTCTTTGCCAATCAGAAGAATCTTTAAATTCGGGATTGTTTTTGACAACTCCGGAACTGCACGGACCAGCATTATCTGGTTCTTGTTTTTGTTCAGCTCCGCGACAACTGTGATGATAAAATCCTTTTCAGAAAATCCAAGCTCTTTACGAAAATCTGCCTTTTCTTTTTCAGAGACCGGGCGAAATCTTTCAAGGCTCACTCCAACTCCGTCAATCTTGAAAATCTCAGAATGATTTCTTTTCATATTTTATTCTCCCAGCAATATATTTTTTAGGTTTAGAAATAGGAAAGGTAAATGCGTATTTTCCAGCAATATAAAACACGACTACTCTGCCTACGGAAAAACACAGGCAGACAGCAAAAATTCCGTTTGCAATAAAAATGCACAAAGGCGATTCAAAAACAGCCCGTCTTTTTAAAAATGATTTTAGATTTTTACAAGATATGTAAAAATTTTGAAGTGATTATAGAAATTTCAACAATTAAGCAAGCTAAATAAGTTTATATAATTGAACAAGATTTTTATCATCCTGTGTATTTCTTATACTTATATCTTTAAAACCGTTATCATGATAAAAATCGAGCAATTGCTTTTTGTTTTCACATTCAAGGAATGTTATTACCCCGCCAATCTGATACTGAATGCCCAAAATAATATCCATTGCAACTTGCAATAATTCTTTTCCAGATACAATTGATTTGTGTTTATAAGTAAAATTTTTTCCTATTTGCGCAATAAGAATAGCAGGCGGTCTATAGCAATTGTTGTCCATGTCAAGCGCGCAAACTCTTGAAAGTTTTTTAGACATTGTTTTTGATATATATGATGATTTTATTTCAAAAGTTTTTACAGCAAGCGTAAAATAACCGGCAAGTTTTTCCTCATTCATAACAAGATAAGTAACCGCCTGCTTTAACTTTGCAAATTCCACAGCACGATTTAAAAGAAAGTCTTGAATATCTGGATTAATTGAATTAAAACTTTCAACGACACTTCTAAAATAGGACTCACCGATATTTAAAATGTCGTAAATATTGATAACTTTTAAATCCAATTAAATCATCCTTTTATTCTGCATTCTGATTTTTTCAAAAACTTAAGAAGCTCCTCTCCGCAAAGCATTTTTGAAGCTCCGAATCGATTGTTTGAAGGCAAAGGCATTTTTTCACTGTCAATCAACTGTTGTGCAATTTCTACTGCTGATTTTTTGCTATTTATTACAAAATTCTTTCTAATGCTACTAGTTGCCATAATGCACCTCCGAGTTTTAATATAAATCATAACAATACAAAAAGCAAGTATTTCCTACAAATATTGTAGAATAAAAAAACAAAAACGCTTTTAGAATGATTTTTTTGCTCTTTCATAGTCTTCCTCGTTTATTGTCACAATCACATCGGTGCAGTGCGAAAGCCATTTTTCCATAGGATAATACAAAAGCCAGTTCAAAAGCGGCGCGCCTTTGTAGAAATGGAATCCATGTGCTGTATAAATCACCTTGATTTTATGCTCCTTCCAAAGTTTTCGCGCAGCAAGCCTGCCAAGAACTCCGCCCATTGGCGTGTGACAGTGGAGAATGTCGTAGTGATTTTCATGCAGAAGCCTTTTTAGCTCGCGCAGCCCCCTAAGATTCTTAAAAATGTGGAGCGGAGAGCGCGCAATGCTGATTTTATACTGGCTGTCACAGTCCGGAACGTTCTCCTCGCCAGCGGAAGCATAGTCAACTTGCCATCCCTGCCCGTGAAACCAGCGCATATAAGGAAGATTGAATTTTGAGAAGTTCGCTGTGTTGGAAAGAAAAAGGACTTTATGTTGATACGAATCAAGTTTATTCATAATTTGCCTCATTTTGAGAAAATGATGTTATGTAAAAGAAATTTTTAAGATATTAAAATTAACAATCCAAGTTTAAAAATTTAAGCAAAGTGTTAGCTGAAGTTTCCCAAGAAAAAATAGTTTTATTTTTTTCTTCTGCTAATTTTCCCATATCAAGAATTCTTTGAGGACTTGTATACATTTTTAGAATAGCATCTGCAAGAACATTTTTATCATTTGGCCGAATGATAATTCCAGTATCTTCAAAAACTTGTTCCGGCAATCCACCAACATTTGTAACAATGACTGGCTTAGAGAACGAATATGCAAGCATCACAACTCCAGACTGAGACGCTTCTATATAAGGAACTACAACAAAGTCAATATCCTCAAAATATTTATATATTTCTTCATTAGGAACATATTTATTTTCAACTTTACAAGAGCTACCAAGTTGTTTTATTTTTTCACTATCACTATTTGAAAAAACTCCCTTTCCGACTATTTTTAAAACAATAGAAGAATCTTTTTCTTTAACAATAGACATAGCATCAAGAAGAACAGATATTCCCTTGTATTCATGTATTCTTCCAAAGAATAGAATTTTTTTTGTTATTGAACTTTTATTTTTAAAATTCAATGGTTTATAATAATTATAATTTCCATGCCTTATCCAGCAGATTTTATTTTCCTTAAATCCATATTTTTCTGAAATAAGAGAAATAAATCTTTCAGAAAGTGTAACAATTCGATCAGAACGTTTTATAATATAATTGTTAAAATTATCAATTAAAGAATTCTTTTCTCCCAAATGCATTGAAACATCATGTATTGTTGTAACTATCTTTATTTTCTTATGCACAAAAGGAAAAATCATTCTTGCCCAAATAGAAACCATAGGTATATAAATCCAATCAGGCGAAAATGAATTTATCTTTCTTCCGAGTCGCAAAAACCTAAAAAGATTCAAGCATTTCAACACAAATTCTTTTTTATTTTTATATGTTGAAGTGTATATTATATTTAGATTTTCAAATTTTCTCAGATTCTCAAAATCCGTTCTATTCTCAATAAAAGATGAAAGAATTAGTTGAGTTTTTATTCCTCGACTCAAAAGTTGACGAACCATTTCATAATTATATATACATCCGCCACCAGATTTTCCCAAATATAAAACCGTAATTTTCATTTCTTATTTCCTTTTATTTGCTCATATATAAAGTCAAAAATTTTAAAACTATTAGGATTAAATTTTCTCATAAAAAGCCAATCTGGATCTTTCATTTCCTTATTTACAAATTCAAAGCCATTATCAATTATTTCCAGTGATCCGTTTTTTCTAAGCCGCTGTTTACAGTTAATAAGATAATCTTTTCGAGGTACCTCTTTTTCTACTGTGTTGATTACAGTTTGCAATAGAATTTCTTCTGGATTATAAATATACTTGCTAAGTTCCATAAGTTCGGGATTTTTATCAATATGCTCAACGAGTTTTTCAACAGTTGGATATGCAAGTTCCATCCAAGTTTCAGACACACACCAATTAAGATTATATTTTTTCAACTTTTTCGGAATAAAAAAGAAACCAAGAATATCTGGCAAATTAAAAAATATTTCCTTAATAGTAGGTATTTTTTGATCTCTAAAACACCTAGGTCTTACAAAGTAAAAAGGTTTTATCTCTAATTTGAATTTTGTATGCAGAAAACTAATCCAATAATTATTTCTATTTGAAAGGCAGTTCTTTTTAATTTTTTTTTCATAGGCAATAAATTCTCTAAATCCTAAAAAAGCAAAAATAATTATTCGGATAATTCTTTGCAAGATATTCTTTTATATATTTATTTGATTTTATTAGATAATCAGAACCCGAAACAAGTATTACGCGCCCCCCCCAGTTCAGTATACAAAGCACGCTTATTCTTTTCCAAAGCCTTTTTCATCAAGAAGCCTTAATACAACTTATATCAGCCCAAATAGTTTCTATTCGTTCTTCATCTTTTACAAAATACTCTTCAGGAATTAAAGCTTTAAATGATTTTATATCAACAGACTTTTGAATCATGGATAAAAAAATCAGTTTTAGGATTTTCCAGTTTTTTTATTGTTCTACAAAGGAGAAAAAGAACATTGTATGCCAAAATATAGTAACTAATCTTCATATAAATCACACTCCTACATCAATTGCTGATTTAAATCTTCAAAAAAATACCACCTAAAAGGTACATATTCATTGCTATGATTTGCAGTTACAGAAACAATTAAGTACATAAAAAAGTAGGCATAAAAAGGAATCATAAAAAGAATTCTGTAATTGATATTAAAACGTTTGTTGCAGTCAGGAATCAAAAGACAATAATAAATAAGAAAATATTGTGCCAAACGTCCGCCAGTATGACCGCCCAAAACAAAAGGTAAAATAACCCCTACAGCACAAATATTAAGAAATCCTGAAGATTTTTTTCTATGAAATACAAATGCATATATAAACAAAAGCAAGTAAACAAGCCTCTGAAGGCTTCCACTAGAATCTTTTATTCCACCTTTTTCAAGATACATCATAAAAAGTGGCAGAATGTTTCCAAGAATTTTAGGAAGTACAACTTTCATTCCCACGTATGTTCCAACAACAGCAAAAAGCGTTACAACAGGCTTTGCATAATACAGAGGATAAAAAATTAACGCTATTGCAGCTGATTTATGGAAGAGAATTGATACAATACAAATCAAAAAGTATTTAAATATTTTTCTTTGCTCAATATATTTGAATCCATAAAACACAAAAGAAACGGCTACAGCCTGTCTTATCGTGCTTAAGTCAGTAAGATAAAACAAACATAAATAAATAATAAGAGATTCAAATTTTGAAACGCTATATTTATTTATCAATATTCCTATATTTGCATAAGTTATAATCGCATAAATGGAAAACATTATGAGCGGCTGATTGAAATATCCTGCACAACCGATTATAAGCTTATCCAACGGCTCAAGTCGACTTATATTCAGCGGATTAAAAGTCGGATAGACATAACTTAAATAGCTGGACCAGTCATAGCCTATATTAAACCGAAAAGCCGTTACAAAGATTATGAACAATACAGAAATTTTATATCCCATTTGCTTGGGAATAAAATAATGTCCTTGAATAATATTGTAACGACCACAGAGAAGAATTATAAAAAAGAGAAAAAAGAAATAGAATTGCATTATTTATTTATGTAAAATATTTTCTTGATATTCTAATGTTGAATACTTATGGATTCCTAACAAAAATTCTTCAAAAAGATTTATTCGTAAAATAGAAAAAACAAATTTAAAAAATAAAAATATTATCTTTTTCTTTTTTGAAAAATTATTCAAATTCCGAGTGTTCGATGCATGAAATACTTTTTTTGAAATAAAATGATTCTTTTTTAATTTTTTATAAAATTCATTAGAACTTAAAAATGGATTATCCAATTGTTCATTTTCTATAATTATTCGGAAAACTCTTCTATGAATTTTCATTATTGGAAGTCCATTTGAGAAATTATTAAACTTATATTGTATAGAAAAATATTTTTCAGCATTATTTGATAGCAACATAAGTCTATAATCTTCAACAACAGTTTTCACATCAGAATAATTATTATCAAGCCATTTATGATTTATTTTTCCAGAACAAAGTTCTTTATAATTAAAACCACTGAAATGTACAAAACACAAGTCCGTAGTTTCAGAATTAAAAAGCCTGTTAGAAATCTTATAAGTTTTACCAATTTTTGATATTCTTCGCTCATAAAAATTCCAAGGAGCTAAATTGCAACCAAGATTATGAATAATCATCAAATCTTTTTCAGAGACAATCGCGGGTAGAAAGTCTATCCATTTCTGATCAGTAAATAATCCATGGTCAGAATCTGCATAACACTGTTCCAATAAGCGCTGAGACCACCATTTTAGAATATTACTACTTACAGAACTATTTCTAAAACCAATAAACCCACAATTATATATACCATATTGTAAAATATTTGATTCATCATCATCTCCAGAATATTTCTCCTCTGCCGTATTTATATGAGGAGTAATATAAATAGACTTTGAATTATCTAAAATTTCATTAAATTTTGAATAAAAACAAATATCTGGATCAAGATAAATTACAAGTTCATATTTTTTTTCAAGAAAATTTCTAATAATAAAAGGTTTCACGCTTGTGCAAAATTCGGTTAAATCATATTTAAAAGCCATTTCATAAAACTTATTTGCTGATATATATTCATACATTATATCAGTAATTTTAATTAAACTATTATTTTCATTTTCCAAATCATCTATGTAAATAATATAGAAATCAAAATTTTCATTAAATTTTAGAAATGAGTTTTTAAGAGTTTCTGCTAGTCCTCTATAACTTTTAGTGCAAATCGTAAATGCACAATTCATTTTCATAATCAATTCTCCATATTTTAATATATTATTCTATACAACCAAAATATTGCTTCTTAAATGCCAAGAAAATCAGTTCCACGTTGAAGTTGCAAAACATTTTTTTTCAAGGAATTAGCTAATTTAGATTTATTTGTTTTACTTAATGGCTTTCTAGAGTAAATTTTTTCATACATTATTTTTAATTCTGTAAGAGAATATTAATTCTGTTTTTTCCAAAAAATTGTCTTTGCAATTACAGAATCTTCATTTTTACTATTTTCACAATAATCTGAATAAATTCAGGGAAAGGAATATTTAAAGCTGGATATTTTTTTTTATTTTTGTTATGTATAAATCAAAAGCATGATTTTCGAGTATAGATGATTTTGTTATATCTTTTGTACGTAATCCACCTGAAGTCATTTGTTTCCTCTATCAAAAATGTTCTTACACTCATTAAGTAACCCTTGGAGAGCATTTTTATATTTTCCTTCTGAAGTTAAATCTATTGCCATTTGAAAGGAAGATATTGCTTCATTAAATCTTTCAAGTTTTTTATAACAAACCCCTTCTATTTCATATGTATTACTTAAATTAAAACCAGCGTTAAGATTCCTTAATATTTTACAAACATTAAGAGAATCTTCATATCTATTCTGTAAACACAATGCTTTAGCATAATGGTACAAAGAATAAAAATCTCCTTTCGAGTATGTTTTTTTTGCACAATTCTTTATAAAATATTCAATGTTTTTTTCAGATAAACCTATTGAATTGTAAGCTTTCAATACAGCACGTTTTTCAAAATCAGGCAAATCTTCTTGCACTCCAGTATTAATTACAGAAAGAATAATTGGTTTAATCTCGTCTTGATATTTTTCATCTTCTAATTCAAATATGGTTGAAAAAGCATCAAGAAAATCTGAAAAATGACTTAGAATTTTGTAGTTTATGTCAATAAGAACAATAGATGAAATTGATTCAAATAGATTTTTAATCTGCTCGTTATATTCATAACTATATAAGCGAATAAAAGAAACAAAAGCCTCGTATATTTGTTCAAAACCGTTAAGATAAGACTTGCGTATAATACTAGCAAATAATTTCAAACATTCCGGATTATTTACTATAGTTTTGTAATTACCATAATTTGCAAAAGTAACAAAAGCCAACTTTATTCTTAGTGTTACGGATTCAAAATCGTTTTGTATTTGTAAAAGCATTTTTTTAAAATATTCCGAACCAAGATTTTGTAGTTCTTTCGAAACATTTTTTGTACTTCCTAAATTTATTATTTGATTCCAAGTTTCATAATTATTTGGTTTAATTGAGAGGACTTTTTCAAAACATTCTCTAGCATTGTCACATTCACCATTTCTTCTGTATGCCTTACCTAAATGATGAAAAATACCTATTAGAGCTTCATTGTTTTCTTTAAAAAGATTGGCAGCTTTTTTAAGAGAGGCTATCCAAATCTTATATAAATTATTTTTCTCTTCTGAACTACTGTAACTTTTTGAAATCAAATAATTCTCATTTGAATCTATAATACACAAGAGTTCTGGTAGTAGAGTATCACTCATTATTTCTTTATCTTTGAATATATCTGTAACTAATTTTCTTTCCTCTCCATTAGTCTGCAAAATCAAATAATATAACCAAATAAATTTATCATCAAAATTCTGTTGTAAAAAAGATTGAAAAAGAGAGCGATTTAAATATGCCTGATGAAGAATTGGCGTTGTCATTTCGCCTTTCAATTTCGCAACTTCAGAATTCATAAAGTCAAGATATTTTATATTCGATTCATCATCGTGCTTTCTAAGAGCCTTTTTAACTAAATCATGAATACTGAAAACATTATATGACTGTTCTGGATAGAGTAATGACAAATCTTCAATTGTTTTTCTTTTTAATTTTAGTAATTTATACAGGATGTCATTATTAAAACCTGCTACATCTATTGAACAGATAAACTCTAACAACTCTTTTGTAGAATCATCAGAAATCTTTCCAACTATTTTCTTTATTAAAGATTCACATTTATCATCTGTTACAGAAATTATATCTACAAGAATATCTTTATAAAATTCATTTCTATCTCGAAAGCTACATACCTGTGCATATGCACTACGGATATATTTTAAACCCATTGGAGAATTCTTACATATTTCATATATCTCCTGATTCTCTTTACTGCATATAAAATCTGATTCTTCTTGCAAAAGTTTTTGTATCATTTCTTTTGAAAAACTAGGTATAGGTAAATAGATTTCATTTTGTAAATGCAATTGTGATGTGCAAAAAATAAATCCCTTATTATTTAACCCTGTACTTAATTCAGCAAAGTTTTCTTTTGTAACTTGTTTTTTTATATCATCAATAATTAAAAGTTTATCACCTGTATTAAAGAATCCAGCTATATTGAATGCATTTCCATTTCTTCCAGCTTTTACAGAAGAGAATGTAGATGCCTGTTCAAAATCAGAACCATTAACCCAAATAACTTCTTTTCCTAAATTCTTAGCAAACTCTATTGCTGCCTGTGTCTTTCCAGAACCACTTACACCATTCAAAATACAAATATTGTTTGTCTTAAAATGCTTTTTTATTGCATCTTGAATTACAAAATTTGAAATGTATTCTTCATCCTGCTGGGGGAGTTTTCCAAAACATTCATATTGCTCAACATAATTAGAATAACTTGTTAGATAATAACAGAATAAATTCTGAACTTGTAAATTTTCTGACTGTCTGATAATTTCTTCTGCTATTTCATTTGCACCATAAAAGTAGATTTTAGATTTCTTTGAAAAGTTCTTATACTCATCAGTATCTTTTATTGAAGTAAAATACGATGGTGGCATTATCTGACTTGAGAGTAAATATAGTTTATTACACTGAGGTTGAGTAATAAAAGCATGATTAATATCATGAATCGGTTTTTCACTTGTTTTAAAATACTCTTTATCAATCGAATATTCAGCAACGACAAAGCCATCTTGTGAGATTGTATCAACAGAGCCTTTTATAGGGATGTTATCTTTGTTCACACCTGGATGCCGAAATTGTTTTGATTTTTCCAGACAACAAACTACATTATGTCCAACATTTTCAAAATCTACAGGACTTAAGTTTTCTAAATCTTCAATAATTCTTTTCTTTGACTGCTGCTTTATCAAATCACTCATAGGTATTATTTTTTTTATTAAGACATATTCTATTTCATAGAATTTCCACAATATCAGGAGAAACTTTTAACCTTCTAGCAATATCATTTATCATCTCAGTTTCAGAGTGATACTCGGAATTATCTACAACATTATCATTGTATTCAATACGACCATTATCATATACAACTTCACATAAACTACATCTAATGATTCCATTCATATATTCAGGAATATTTTCATCCAGATGGATTTTTACTGTTTCAATTTGCATCATACACGACTCCATAATTAACAAGATAAAAAATTAATATCAAAATTTGAAAAATTCACAAGCCGAACAATCTTTTTATACACAATATTCGAAATACCATATTTATTAGCTCCCATATATCCCTTCTAACTCAAAAAAAATCATATTTAGTTTTGTATGAACTAATTATTATATTATTTATATCGTTATCAAAATGGGATAAAAGCATCTCTGCAAAACGCCCATGATACACAGCATATAATGACTTTGTCATTTTTACATTTATATTTCCAACAATTCCAAAAATAAGTTTTCCTTTATCTTCTTTCAATAAATCATCATCTTTTGTAAAATGCATCCAAGCTTTACAGTTCCATTGTTCAGGTATATGAGTAAAATCTCCATCCCTATCCAAAGACCATGTATCAATATCACCTTCGATAACAGATTCTTTTATTTTTTTCTTTAGAATTTTAGGTTCTTCACATTCTACAATTACAGCCATAATTACTTTTCCTCATCTACCTTTGGAAAATCTGAATTATTAAGTTTTTTTACGTTCACACCTGTTATTTCTGTAATCTCATCTTTTAACATTATTAATGGATTATACAAGTTATCATAGGCTCTTCCGATTGCTCCCTGAAAGAATATTGTTTTAGGTCGGCAAGTACCATTTCCCAGAATATGTTTCTCGGTTATTCCTGGATAAATATCAATATAATATATTTCATGTATTCCGAGTTGATATGCCTTCTTTGCACAAAGTTCACAGGGACTAGCTGTAGTAAAAAGTTTACCTCCTTCTATTCCCTGCGAACAATATTTTGCTAATTGCAGAAAAGCATTCTCTTCGGCATGAAGAGATCTTGTATGAACCTGATTTTTTTCATTTTTAAGACCAATATATAAATCTTTGAAACAAAATGCATGTGATATTCCATTAAGATTATAATCTTTACTTTTATACGACGCATTAACTTTTGTTAAATAATTCCTAAAATCCTCATCATCTAATTCATAATCACTATATGCTACCAAATCATGTTTATTTATCAAATCAGTTAAATTACACAAATCACATGGAGTCTGTCCTTGTGGTACTGTATTCCAGCCAACAGCTTTTACAGAAAAATCCTTATTCGTTATCGCAGCTCCAACTTGTCTAGATAAACATCCAGAATTCATTTTTGCAGCATAAGCTAGTTGCATTACCCTTTCCATTGGAGTAGGAGTTACTAATCCAGGATGCAGTATCAGTGAAAAGAATTTTATAAGTTGCTTTTTCAATTCAAAATTATCATCAGTTTTTATCCCATTATTATAAACATATATATCAGACAGCTCTACACATTTTTGAATATCTTGCTCTATATAAGAATCTTTTAAAGACTTTGAATTTTTGGGATATTCTTCTTCATCAAGATTTTTTATCTCAGAATCTTTATAATCATGTTTGTATAAATTATTCTTACGTGTCTCATTATTAGTTGTAACAGACATTAAGTAAAATGCAGCAAATCTTTCTTTAAAATATAAAACTTCATAAGGATTTCTAATAGCATCAATAACAATAAATGTCGGATTCTTAGTATAAATATTTTCATCTTCCAACATTTTTATAATTGCATTTATTTTTCTTGCTAATGTTGAAATTTCATCATTTTTAGACTGTTTTATTGCACTCCCATACTGCCGGATATTATTTCCCCATGATTGATAAACTCGAAACATCTTTTTATCATAAACTTCAGACAATCGTTTTCTAAAGGACGGAATTTTTTGAAAAATGAATTCCTTATATTTTTTAATCTTATCACAAGATTTCTGTACATTAGAATTATCTGTATCATAACGTAAGAAATACGACTCTCTCTTTTTAAGGAATTCATCCATTTCTCTTACAAGTTTTGAGCAATTCTCAAAATCAGATTTTAACGGATCTAATTTCTGATGGAATGAATTAAGAAAATCATTTCCAACTTTTGTTTTTTGATGTTCTGCATCCGCAATAGATTCTATAAAATCATCAAATTTCAGTGATAAAACGAAATAAAAAATAATATCACTAGCAGTAATAACAGTAAAAGATTTCCAATTTGTTTTAGCAAAATTATATATTATTTTATATTTTCGTTCATCATTAGAAATTCCTTCATGTTCTTCACTAGGCTCAGGGGTATGCAAATCTTCAAACTTTTCACATCTAAAAAGATTTGCAATTGTTGTGCATCCGGAACCAGTTCGTCCTGTTAATCCAATAATCACAAAGTTTTTGCGTAGATGGTAAATATTCGATATTATTTTGTTTTCACCCATACTTTTATGAATCCTTATATTACAGTAATAATTTTAAATGCACATATATAATTCAGTTTATTTCCAACACCACCCTTGTAATTTCCAACAAAAATAACACTTCCCATAAAAAACTCCCTTTACCTTTTCAAAAACTCATCCAGCATTTTTTCATCCAGCTTTTCATACACTGCCGGCATGTCTTCTTTCGTAAATTTATCAAACAAGGCAGCAACATCAATTTTTTCAAGTTTTTTACGAAGGCTTTCGTCCAGCCTGTACTTTATAAACTTTGCAGGATTTCCGCCAACAATTGCATAAGGTTCGACATCTTTTGTAACAACAGCACCAGCGGCAACCACAGCTCCCTGCCCAACTGTAACGCCCGAGCAAATTATCGCATTCTGACCAATCCAGACATCATCTTTTACAACGATATCGCCCTTGCTCCCGGCTTCGCGTTCTTCCCCAAAAAGCCGGACCTTAAACGGATAGGTTGAAATTGTGTCAAGATTATGCTCGCCACCTAAAAGAAAAGTCGTTCCGCCGGCAATCGAGCAGTAATTTCCGATAATCAGCTTTGTGTCAGCAGGTGAAAAATCAATCACGGTTATTGCCCCATAAGATTTTCTTCCAACTTGAACACGGTTCATATCGCACATATTCACAATGCACACAAGATTATGCCTGTTCCGCAGACGAAACAACCTGTGAAAAATTTTAAGTTTTAAAATAGCCAAAAGCATTGTTTTTCCTAAAAAATGAGAAAATTATAGAAATCTTTTTGTTTTATGTTTTTTAATGAATATAAAGAACTGCCTTTGTCTGTTGAAAAACGATGGAAGGCACTTCTTTGTTATTTTTTATTTATTTAACGATACTGATAACAAGCATTTTTTATGTCAAATATATGGAGGCAATATTTATGAGAAATTATCTTTCTCTTGTTTCCAGAAAGAAATATATCTGGCGATTCTGTCTATTCCTATGTCATCTGAATTGCACCGACAACAAGCCACCTGTACTTTTTGCAACTCGAAACAAAATTTACACTTTCATATGATTTACCAATTTATGCCAGTTTCCACATGACCATTATAAAGATGGTGGTAAAGATAATACAGGCTTTCCTGAAAAGCACTTTTCTGCTAATTTTTGTGCAGCCTCACGCACTGTCGAATTATTGCTTACACGCAACCTCTAAACATTCTCATCTGTTGAACCAGTCTGTAAAAAATGTACCCAGTTTTCTATTCTATCATTTTTTTGACTTTTTCCAGTTGATTTCAAGCTGTTTTATTTTAATTTTCCATAACTTTCACTAGACGTTTAAAAAAACTCTGAATTCTTACATAACTATCTTCAAGACTTTTAAAACCTATGTTAGATATTTCTCCATGTGCAATTTTATTGCGGTTGTCATAAATTGACTGCAAGGAATCCCTGTATTCCTGATAATCCACATCTTTTTTCAGTGTTTCAACCCAACACTCATCAAATTTACATAACATCTCTTCTATTTTCGTCATCTGCAAATTTGTTGTATGTTTTATTGAATTTGACAGGTATTTTTTAAGTTTTGGATGTGCTTTATTTTCAAAATATTTGTTTAAATAATAAACAAACATTTTTTCTGTGTACCCGGCAATTAAAATACACAGATATTTTGAAAGGTTAGAAATAATTTCATCATAATCATCTTCTTGCTTATTCAAAAAATTAATCTGCTCAATAAGAGAATCAATTCTTCGTTCAAATGTCTGTTTTACTTCATTACTCATTGCATTCTTGAATTTTCTTAATTGCAATTTCTATGCGCTCTTTGAGCGGAATGCTGTGATGAGTCTTTCCAGTTTCTATATTTTTCTGAAAATCAGAGGAATTTACAATCGCCCTTATTGCAGAAGAATATTTATTAAAATCAAGATTTTTTCCAGTCTGCAAATATTTATAAGTTCCAACGAAAACAGCATCCAAGATTGCAAGATTAAGCACTTTGCTTGGTCTAAAAACATTCGAATCTAATTGACTTAAAAAACTAAAAGTTTGACTAAATAAATTAACCTGAACAGAACACTCGGCTTCAGACTTGTTCTTATTTATGTCACAATACTGATTCAAGAATTCTTTCATATTTCCAGTATATTCTTCATAAGACTCCGCCAAAGAAAGCAATCTAATAACAATTTCCTGATCTTTTTTTCTTTTACTGGAAACAATTAAAACTTTTTTAAAATTTTCATCTTTCACTAAATTCTGAATAATCTTTTGAAATGAACCATGATAAACACAAGAGCGAATTTCCTGAGGAGTAAGATTCACCCCTCCTGTATTCAATCTTTCAAAAATCAAATAGACAGCATTATAATTCTGTTCCTGTGGCTCATCAGCCTTTACAACAGTGGCATGAATCAAAGTGTCATCAAGCTTTAACCGTATTTCTTCATCCAAATCTTCAATAGTTTTTCCCTCGAATGAAGGATTTACAGAAACTAAAGCAAATTTAGAGCCATCGGAAAATTTCTTGCTATAAAAAAGCCGGATACTTTCAAGACGTTGAAACCCATCTATAATAATCTGCTTGTTATCTTCTTCTTTATACAAACAGACGCTAGGAATAGGAAGCCCCAATAAAAGCGATTCTATAAATTTTGAAGCCTTCTTTTTGTTCCAAACATAATTTCGTTGAAAATCAGGCAAATAAATAGAATGTGAGTTCTGCCGCCTGACTAAACCATTGACATCAAAATCTATTCCATAACTGTTAAGTTTATATGTTGTAGTATATTCGTATTCTTCGGTTTCGTTCTTTTCAAGTTCGTCCAGTTCATTTTTTGATTCTTCCATAAAACTATCCCTTCTTTTAATTTCCACAATCAAAATCTTTTTTCAACTTCTTTACAAGCTTCATTCCACCATTCTACATTGTTTATATAAGTAATCAACAAGTCAAAACGCCTGAATGGAGCCGCAACTGTTCTTCCATCAAGCGTATATAAATTTTCTGTAGAAAAATTCTGCTGCAACATTTTACACAACAAAGCTTCCGCTTTAGTAAATAATTCAACTTTATTTGCTTCAAAATATTCTAGCAATCGATTAAATGTTTTATGCGTCACTTGCTCAAAAGAAAGTGAACATCCCTGTAAAAGAAGTTTTCCAAAAACTTTTGAAGCGAAATGTGTCTCAAAACCTCTAAAAGCAGAAATATTTCTGTCATCAGTATATTTTTTACGGGATGTATCGCAGAATCTAAAAATCAGAACTGCTAAAATCATTTGCGCCGCATTTATCTCTGAAAATATTTTCTCATAATAATTCTCAAAAAGGTCATTTTTTCTATATCTAGCTATATGTGGCATATCTTTCCATACAGAAGCAATTGCAGCTGCGGCAACACTAATTGGAATAGAATTACCAGAGGTATTAATATCCCTCTTACGTTTATATATATATCCGAGTTCTTTTGCTGCCAATTCAAGATTTTTCTGCATTTCATCATTTGAAAGTAAATCTTTTAAATCAACAGGATTTTGGCTGTTCGTTGCAAACGTAATGTCCTGCACAATATTTTCATTATCATTAACTTCATAAATTCTTGTAAGAACATATACATTGGAATAATCCAATTCTGGGTTTTCTTCCAGCGTGTTGAATATTGACTTGCAGGTCTGGCCGCCATTGATTATTTGCAAGTTGTCCAGTTTCACTATCCAGTTGTCATGCTGCAAGGCATTATAGCTAAACTTATTGCAAATTAATGTAATACCATTGTTGTAGAAAAAGAAATTCTGATTTTTATTCTGATCTTTAAGAGTTTCAATGATTTGCAAGTTAACAGTATTCTTGCCAAGATAACGGCGAATATTCTTTTCTAAAAGAGAATCGCCAAATTCTTTTATCAGCTTATGAATTTCACTGGCTGAAACCTTTCCAATTATAACTCTTTTGTAATTAAAATCTTCCTGCAAGGATTTTCCACATAAACTTAACTGGGTTGAAATTGTTTTAAACCTGTTAATGTACTTGACAATATCAGAATGATTAAAATGTATAAAACTTACCTGATTTTGACTTTCAAAATTTCGTTGAACACAATCATCTCCGTCTTTTGTCCAGACCAGCCCATTGTTCAGCATTACAAAAGTTACATAGGGTATTTTGCCATCCAAAATCAATGAGCGAATTTCATTAACAACACTCTGGCTTTTTTCATTTAGCGAAAGCCTTACAGACGGATCAAAAACACATTTTACTGTATTTACAGCTTTTTCAACCGCATTAAATGGGAAATTTGAATCTTTATTTAAATCACGCGTATATTTAGACTGAAATAAAACAACATTTATCTGCGATTCAGACACATCATCAATATAAGCCGCGTCAAAACCGCCATCATTGCCACCGTCTGTAATATACTGCTCTGCTTCTGAAATTTCTATATCCAAATAAGAAGCCACACCCAACAGCAGAAAAGCTTTAGAAATATTTTTTTCTTCATTCTCAATAAAGAAATCTGGATTTTCTTTTATTATTCCTTGAATACGCTGGTCAATAATTTGTTTTGAAATATCCATAAAGTTTTCCTATGTAAAATATTACATATACTCTAGTTAGTTTATCCTTAGAATAATATACAAAAATATCTATATGTTCAACAGAGTGTTATTTTCCGTTTATTGAAACAAATCACTTTCACTAAACGTTCAAACTTTTAATTTCCGCAAGCAAAATCTTTTATAGATGTCTTTTTCCAAATGTCGCAATTTTCTGTAAACTCAAGTTTTACTAAATGGTTCAATGTCAGCAAAACTTTCTCCGAACAAAAAAAATGACCTACTAGAGGTACACATAAAGTGTTTTATATAAAACCTCATTTTCGGTCGCTTAGCAATAATATACAAAAGCGATGCTCTTCTATCAAGGTTTATATATCTTTTATATAGAAATCAAATGAAAATCGACTTTAGGTCAAACATTTTCTCTCAAAAACTCCATAGAAACACACTTCAACTGTTCTATATTTTTTTCAAACCTTTTATAATCCCAACCCCATGAAACTTTCTCTTCAAATGTTTTTGCTTCTATTAGCGGTTGTCTTAGTTCAAGGTAATCAATAAAACTTTCTGCCTTGTCCAAAATAAATTTTAAAGGATTAAACACGATTGGCTTTTTAAATATAAGCCCAAACATAAGTCCATGGAATGTGCAGGTGAAAATTATTTTTGCATGCTTGAACATTGCAAGCCATTCAAAAGGTGTCAAATCTTTTTGCTTTATGTTTATATCACACCAGTCAAATTTATCATCCAGACTGTCCAAACAAATTATTTTCAATATTGTCGTAAGTCTGGTTCACCACACTCTGAATAGCCTGCTCAAGAGTTGAAACTCCATTATACACCACCGTTACCACTGTGATGAGTAGTTTTTCGGGTGTAGATGATTTTGTGATTCCTTTTGTACGTAATCCGCCGTTTTGCATTGTTTAATTCCTTAACTTTACCAATTACTATTTATAAGTAGATCTGTAAGTTTTTTGTATAAAATAACAAAGATTTCATCTAATACAATTAAAACTGTAAAGTAATAAAAATAATTATCCCTATCGTTCTTCTTTAGCAATATATTTAACTTTGGAAGATTCTGTTGATAAGATAAAAGATTATGTGCACATCTATTCCTGTGTCGATACAATTTCTCATAGATAAAAGAAAGTCCATTTGACATATCTTTATTAAAAATATTTGAATCATTAATACATAAACGAACATCATTACTAAAGAACTCATAATCATTAAAGAAAATTCTAAAATTTCGCTCTTCATAATACTTTAAACTCGATCCCTCAAAATTGTTTTTTACAAAACTATAACAATTCTCTAAAGAAACATTATCAATTAGATACTGGTTTATTTCATCTTTTGAAAAGCTTTTTTCATATTCCTGAATCTTTTTTATTATTATATTGAAAATCTTGTTTTTATCTCCAATTGCAGAACATTCCCCAAAAGACCAATTCTGATAAATCTTATATCGCAATTCTAAATCTACTGAAGCTAAGTCCCAGCAAATACATTTTAGCTTTTGTTCAGAATATCCTGTCATCTTTAAAAAAGTCGATTGAAGTATATACTCCTGTAAGGGATACGATTCTATACCATTGCAATTCAATTTTGTAATGGAAATAACTTCAGTAAGTATATCTCTTATTGAAGATAATATAAACTTTTGATTATCTAACATATTTATTCTTCTAATACAAACCCTTTATATAATTCAATGGAATCAGACAATCTTTTTCTTATATATTTCAATGTATTTGGATTTTTTTCTTGTTTTCTATTTTCATCATTCGAAATATCTTTATATTCAGCAAGTTTGCCAGTAATTGCTTTTGCTAGGTCTTTTTTTCTTACAATATCGATTTTTGCTTGCTTTATCAGTAAAAAGTAAATCAAACCGAAAAATGTTATATCTGTTTCTATAATAGAATTATAACTCTTTTCTAAATCTAAATCTTTGAGATTTTTGGAAAAGGTATCTAATCTGTCCTGAAATTTTGACTCTGGAAAAATTTCAGTAAAAGATTTAAACATTTTTACAGGTTTATCACCTATAGCTTCAGAAATATATTCTGCAAAATATTCTTCATCTTTTCCTCCACGCGGAGAATACAATCGCATAACATTCCCTAGATTTTCATCTTTTGCATACTGCGAAACAATTGAAACATATCTAATAAAATCAATAGGTCGAGTTTTGTTATTATTCGTAATTTTGCATTGTTTTAACCCATTCCAATCAAAAAAGTTCTTTTTTTCTGTATCAAGAAAATATAAAGAACGCCTGCTTTCCTGTGGTAATAAAGCAGTTCCTTTGCGATTAATATTCCTAAAGACTGAGCAATAAAACTTTTGTTGCAGACTTTTTTCTTCCTGCGGAACAATAAAAGAAAATCCTAAAAATACATCATCAAGAATTTCAGATATATCTACATTAAGATTCTCGTATTTTTCCTTCCATTTAGAATTAATTTCATCATGTATAGACTCTCTAGTATTTTTTGAATCCTTATGCAGAAGCAGAGAAAATTGCCATTCAATAGGGTCATCTGATAAATCATCATCAGGAATAGAATCATCAGTATCAGCATATTGAACTATATCCTTCATTTTGAATTCTTCTCGTTTAGGCATCTTTCCTATGTATGCAAGAATCAAACTTGTTAATCTCTGCTGACCATCGATTATATAATTACATTCATTCCCAAAGTTTCCAATAATTACGGGCGGAATAAATTCTCTGTTTTTCAAAGATTCAATAAAATCTTCTACTGCATTAATTCCCCAAACAAAACTTCGTTGGTACTCTGGAAGTGTAATATTTCCTGAAAGAAGTAAATCTATCCAATGCCTTAGAGAATATTCACCATAATAGACTTTTGATTTCATATCGTTTATTAACACACTCCTACATAGCTATTTTAAGAATAAATGAATATCTTCATCACACACTTTACTACAAAATATGGACCTGCATGTATAATTGGGCAACATAAGAATGTTTAAAAACCAGCTGTTATAATCTTTTATATAATCAGTGCCACTTCTTTTGTTTATCTTTTAATTCATTGACAAATCCGATAATTTTCTTTCTCATTAGAAATGCTAATATAATCACAAATCCAATTACACACCATCTTGCAATAGAGTTGTTATATAACATCGTGATTCCAATAATAGCCCCTATAAGAACAGTTGAAATCAAGAGAATAATTTTCATATCATAAAACCGCGCATTGTTCCCTTGCTTCTTCAAAACAATCTTCATTGCAAAGTAGTGGAAAGCGGAAAAACAGATATAACAAAATAAGGTAGTATAAGCTGCCGCAATAAAGCCAAACAGTTTAATAAAAACATAATTCAATGCAATATTAATTACCGCTCCAAAAACACTTGACATTGTAACATATTTCTTAGCCTCATAATAAAATTCCACAGATCCAAAAAGTGGATAAAGAAACTGAAAGAACACTGCACCTGCCACAGGCGGAATAACCCATACAGCAGGATAATAGCTTTCTGGTAGAATGAGCTTAAACACATCAGGAATCACACAAATCATCGCTATAGTCATAGCAGCAATTCCAAAAAGAAGGAACGTAGTAGACTTGCGCAGTTTCTCATAATTTTCTGCCTTTATGCACTTATATATAAACGGTCCGAAAGATGAGTTTATTCCCGTAGTTACCAAAGTCAAAAGCATTGCAAATGAATAAGCCACACTGTAAATGCCAACATCGCTGGAGCTACACATATTGTTTATCATAATCCTGTCTGACTGACTCAAAACCTGAATAGAAAGATAGTGCGGAATAAGGACTATGTTGAATTTAACAGCATATTTCCAGATTTCTTTATTGAAGAATGTCTTTCCTTTCTTAAGATTTACTATAAAAAAGATTATTGCGACAACCAGATTCATGGCTGTGCTAATAACAATTCTTGCCTCCACCTTGTATTCCGTGTGAATGACCGCTATATACCCCAAGATAGGATTCAGCACACTTATTATAACAGTTATAAGTACAATTAGTTTGTATTTATAATCAAAACGGAGCTTCCCTTGCCATAACAGGAAAGGTGCTTGTGATAAAATTTGCAAGTACAAGCACACCACTAAAAATGGCGACAAGGTAGAAAACTTGCAGAAAGGCTTTATTAAAGCAAGAGAAAGCGCAAAAAAAGCAAGAGTAAGTGTTGTGGCAAGTCCCTGAAAACCAGCAATGTACTTGTCTCTTTCTTCACTATATTTTACAAGTACAAGATTAAAAACACCGCCCCACAAAGTAAGCGTACAAAAAATGCTGATGATAGTTTCCCAAGAACCGAAAACTGAAACTATACCATATTCCGCAGTTGTAAGGATTCTGGAAAAAATAGGAAGCGTGATAAAGGAAATTCCCCTAAGCATTACATTGCTTACAGTAAACCAAAAAGAAGCCTTTACTGCCTCCGGAGAGAAGTTCCTGTATTTATCTAAAAGTTTATTGCTCATTTATTAATCTTTTCCGATAGCATAGTCGTAGAAATTCCGTCCGTATGCGGAAGAAATTCCACTTTTACACCAACCGTATTCAACTTTGCCTCAATCTCATTGTACATATCAGAATTCCTCCAGTCACTTCCGTGGAACATCACATTATAATGTAGCTTTTCCCAAGCCTCATACTTATCCATCTCTGCCTGTTCAACTACATAGTCAACATAGCGTATAGCCTTTACAATCTGAATACGCTCTACAAACGGAACTGTCGGCTTTTTATGCTTATAAGACATGACATTTTCATCAGTGCTTACAGCGACAATCAGCATATCGCAGCGTTCCTTTGCACGGCGCAAGATATTCAAGTGCCCGATATGAAACAAATCGAATACACCTGTTGTATAACCTATACTACTGCCCCCCGTTACTATGAATAGTATTTATCTCTTCTAGTTCTTTCTTTATAAAAGCCGTAAGCTGGGTACTAGAAATACCGTCCGTATGCGGAAGATACACAATCTCCACCCCAAGCGGGGCAAACTCCTCTTCAAACTTTTTCCACTGCGGTGTATCCTGCCAGTCAGAGCCAACAAACATTTTGTCAAAATGAAACTTTTCCCAGGCTTCCTTCTTATTCTTGTTTTCCTGCGGAACAACCTGATCAACATAGCGGATAGAGCCGACAATCTCGGCACGTTCTGCATAAGGTATTACAGGAGTCTTATTTTTTTCTTTCTGAACAAGCTCGTCTGTGCTGACCCCAACAATAAGATAATCGCACATAGACTTTGCTTTTTCCAGAATATTCAAATGCCCGATATGGAACATATCATATACACCGGTGGTGTAGCCTATGATTTTCTTTTCCATTCTACCCTCGCCTTAAAATCTTTTTGATTTTCGCCCGTACTGTTTTAGGAAGGAGCATCCAGCATTTGCCAACAACTTTTCTTGTATAAAGATTTGCGTACTGCTTCCAATACACTTTATGGATTGCCTTATCAAAGCCGATTTTGTAAATCAGTTTCCAAAGATTTTCTCTTTCTTCATGCGTTTCTGTTGGCTCTTTTAGCGTCGTGTTTTCTTTCACAGCCTCTTCAAATGGACGCTCAAAAATCACAAGCCGATCTTTTATCTGGTCAAAAAGTTCCTGCCCTTTTTCTGTATGAGTTAAAACAAGGCTTTCACCTTTTCCTTCAGCCTTTACAAAAATCTCTTGAGTTAAACCTTGAAAATCTGCAAGCGTTATGTCCGAAATTCGGCGAGCTTCTGCAAACGGACATCTATGGCAAACAGGCTGGTACAAAGTATGTGCCATAAATCCAAAGAAATATTCATCCTCAAACTGCCCTTTACGGTAAATTATCTCATCGCAACTATATGCAACATACTGGCAGTTATATTCACCGCCTCTGAAGGTTACATTCGTAATTTTTTTCTTATTTTTCTTTTCAAGCCCTAGCAAGTGTGTAGTCATGGCGAAAGGAGAGCTTCCGTCACGACATAACAAATGTATAGTATATACATTTGTTATGTCGTGTTTTCCCGCTTTAAAATATTCATATAACGCAAATACTTCGCAAGATACGCCAATAAACAAAACTTTTCTATGCTTACTTACCTCTGCCACTGCCTTGTATATATCATCTTTATTAGAATGAACATATTTTGATTTTGAAAGTTTTTGTAAACATGTAATAGTATCTACAATTACATGTTTTGCTGTTAGAACCCCATTTACAACTTCAAAAGAACACCCTGAAACACAACCTCCATTTTCTATAAACCATTTAGAAAGTTCATAAGCAAGTCCGCCACTAGCTGAATGGAAATGTGTTGCTTCATCTTTACTCCAACTTGCATAACAATGCAGTGCAGGCTTTTTTAGATTTTCAGCATTTGTTATATTATTTGCAGGACAATTTTTTCTGCACAAACTACAGTCTATACATTTTTGAGAATCTATTTCAGGTCGCCAAAAACCGCTTGCACAGCTTATAGTTATGGCATTTTTAGGGCAGATGTCGTGGCACAGAGAACAACCAAAGCAATTGTCGTACGAGCAGATTTCTTTCATGTTTACTCTGTCCTGTCTGTCATTTCGTTATATTTTTTTACTGCCTGTAAATATTTTTGCTGATACCCATTTATAGAAATATCATTTATCACTTTTATTATGTCGTCTGCTGATTTGCAGCTTGAAAATCCCAGTTCTGTAAAGCCACAGAACAAATCACGCCTTGTTGTAAGATTTACCGAAGCAAATGGAATATTTTTGAAAGCTGCATCAACCATAGAAACAGAATGTTCACCAAAAACGATGTCTGCCTGCTTCAAATCTTCTTCCAAAGAACTACGAGGGAACGAAAGGACTTTCATATCCGGAATATTTACAGAAAGCCTGATATTCGGAAGTTTTGTCCATTCAAAATATTCAGCAACACGATTTATGGAATTAACACCGACATGAACAGGATAAATCCAGGTTGGATGTACTCTGTATATAATCTGCACATCTGGCAATCTTCGGGCTACTTCTACAAATGCCATTACCATAAGGTCATCGTCAGAACGATTTTTCTGAGCAGTCCAGTCGCCGGTGCCGCTTGTGGCAACAAGTACGGTCTTTACCTTTTTAGGGAAAACAGGTTCCGGCATATAGAGCTTGTTTCTAAACGGCATTATAGAAACCGGAATGTTGTGATATTGGAAGTGGCGGCTTCCCATAATATCCCATGAATAGTATTCAACATTTTTTGGAATGTACTTCAAATCACAGGCTGAATAATTCGGCGGAAGGTAGCCGTCCTGTATATAGCGAACATCATAATCAGGCGAATCAGGTACATTACATTTTGTACGTTCATGAATGGAAGTTATATATTGGCATTCATCTTTTTTGTGGTATATATGATTATCAAGATTTCTTTTTTCTGTTTCATCTTTTTTCAAATCAAGACCAATTCTATAACCGACACGTTGCAATCTTCCTATAAAAATGATTTTCTTTTCATTCCAAACAGTACTGTAAACATCATCACCATAAGGAGTTTCATTTTGTCCTCTAAGTTTTCTATATAAAGAAACTGCAAAAGGAATCTTTTTAAGACACACTTTTATACATGATTTTAATCCATTTGTTTTCGGCCAGTCATAATAGTATTCCAAAGAAATCTTTTTAAAGCCTTTCTTCAACCAAACAGATTCTTCTATCCCTAAATCGTTAGATAGAATATATTTATCCGCATCTTTATAGTTTTCACAAACTATATCTGCAATTCTCTGATTCTTAATCAATCGCACCTGATTATAATAATCAAAAACATCTTTTACATTTTCATTATCTGCTGCTTTATCTATTTCTTCTTGCTCAAAATCATTTAAAAACATTGAATAGCAAATATATTCGAAGTCGCCAAAAATGCTTTTTAAATATTCAATCTCATTTTCAAAAAGACGATGCGTTGTAAATAAAATTATTTCATCGTCTTTATTCCAATAAGGCTTTAAATTTTCAAAGGATGATAATTTTACATTTTGCGAAAACAAGAATAACTTTTTCATATTTACCTCCATCTGTTAATAATATCAATCACATACCTCACCTGCTCATCTGTCAAAGTCGGACTCATAGGCAGACTCAGTTCCTCAGCATGAATCTTTTCAGTAACCGGGAAACTTAAGTCATTCCATTCTTTATACGCTACCTGTTTGTGCGATGGAATCGGATAATGGATTATCGTTCCTATTTCCTTTTCCTTTAAATACTGCTGAAGTTCGTTTCTTTTCTCTGTAAAAATTGGAAATATATGAAAAACGTTGCTTTCGTCCGCCTTTATTTCAGACCACCTTATCAGCGGATTTTTTATTCCTTCATAATACATTTTTGCAATTTCTTTACGACGAGTATTGTCATCATCTAAATACTTTAACTTTACATCAAGAACAGCCGCATCCATTTCACTCAAGCGACTGTTTTCGCCTATGTAGTCAAAAACGTATTTTTTTGAAGAGCCATAATTGCCAAGCACCCGAACAAGATTCGCTATTTTTTCATCATCTGTAGTTATTGCGCCGGCATCTCCAAATGCGCCTAGGTTTTTTCCAGGATAAAAGCTGTGAGCGGCAACAGTTCCCAAACTTCCAGTTTTTCTGCCGTTATACGAGCAGCCATGAGCCTGAGCATTGTCTTCAAAAAGCTTCAATTCATGCTTTTTGCAAAGCTCGGCAATTTTTTCGTTATACAAGCATCTTCCATAAAGATGAACCAGCATAAGTCCGCGAGTTTTGGAAGTTATCGCCTTTTCAATTACCTCTGGTTCAAGTTCCAGTGTTTCAGGATTCGGGTCAAGAAGCACCGGCTTTAAATTATTCTGCGAAATGGAAAGAATTGTTGCAATGTAAGTGTTCGCCTGAACAATTATTTCATCCCCATCGTTCCAGCCGTTCAGAATCTTACAAGCGCGAATCATAAGCTCCAAAGCCTGAAGTCCATTCGCAACTCCAACGCAATATTTTACACCTATGTATTTTGCATAGTTTTCTTCAAAAATTTTATTTTCGTTTCCCTGCAAATACCAGCCGCTGTCTGTAACACGAAGAACCGCATCGTGCAATTCATTTTCATATTTTGCAGTAATATCTTTTAAACTTAAAAATGGAACTTGCATATTTTTTTCCTACTTTTTTGATGTTATTTTTCTTAAAAATCTAAACGGAAATTTTATTGCTCTTTCTATGAACATAAACTTTGCCGTATTTTTAACTTCATTTTTCGAATAAAACACTCTCAAAGATTCTTTATAACTGCTCAAATCATACGAGCATTTTCTTTTTAAAATTATGTAATCAAGATATAAAGTTGATAAAAATTTTTTGTTTGCTTCCTTTACAAAATTAAAAGTCTCAAGTCTTATATAGCCCGACCTTAGCAAATCGCAGATAATTCCCATATATTCAACGCCAAACGCATTGAACAAATTGTACCTGCCTTTTGGAATTTTACCCTGAGGAATTTCATCAAGCAGAATTTTGTCATCAATAATATATTTTTTTTTGTTTTTCTGGCTAAAAAGAATTGTCGTATGTGGAAACAATAGATTATATTCAGTATTTTTTGGAATTGAATCAAAATCTTCCTTCCAAAAAGCCATACCTGTTGACCATGACGACCAGTAAGAGAGCCCTTTTACAAAACAGTCAAAACTATTGAATTCAAAAGTCTTTCCTTTTCCAAGCACACCGTTCGTAAAATACAAAAATGGCTTTTCCTCTTTATTTTCGTTTATCCAATTTATAAAATATTCAAGCGCACCCGGAACAAGTTTTGTTCTATGGTTTATAAATTTTATGAACAACCCCTTTGCATTCTTATACGAATCTGGCTCGCTCAAAAACTCATAGCCAGAGCTTCTATAATAGAAAAGATTTTCATGGTTTCTCTGGTATTCATCAAATTTGGCTTTAAACTCCGCATTGTTTCCGTTGTCCGTAACAACAACCTCAAAAAGCTCATTGCCCACATTTTGGGAATAAATGCTGTCAAGAACAGGAAACACCCATTCAATCACGCCATTTGTCGGAATGCAGAGCGAAATCAAAGGCTGGCTCACTTCTTTACACCCATACTTTTCAAATATTCATCATAGTCGCGGATATACTCTTTTCCATCATAATGCGTACTAGCAAGAACAAGAAGAACTGAGTCTGACGAAAAATCATACATATCTTTCCAGACCATTTTTGGAAGATAAATTCCCTGCATTGGACGGTTCAACTCAACAATATGCTCGCCGATTCCGTCTGTAACACGCACTTTTGATTTTCCTGCAACGTTGATAAGGACAAATTCACTTTCCTTATTAGCGTGTTTTCCACGCACAACTTCGCTGTCAGAGCCATATATATAGAAGACTCTTTTTATTTCAAAAGGAATATCCTGTGCGCCTTCCACAACAACAAGTTTTCCACGCTCGTCACCCAAATCCTTAAAATCTAGAAGCCTACAAAGTTCCATGTTATTTTCCTTAAATATGGTTTCATTTTTAATATAAAAATTGCTATGGCGGTTATATGTATAAAAATGTTAAAAACAGAGAGAATATGAAAATTAAATCTTAGCTACAATCTAAAATTTTAAGACTATATAATTTGAGTTTTAATTGAAAAAATTGATTAAATTTTACCACTCTAATACGCTGACAAAATCTTTAACGCTCGTTAACAAAATGCTCAGCGTACGTTAAACTTTTTATCACCGAGCGTTAATCTTTTTATTAGCGACCGTTATTAACTTTATTAACGCTCGTTAATTTTTTTATCAGCGTATTAGAGAGCAAAAAAAATCTGGCATCGAACAATGCCAGAAGAAGTGGTATAAAAATACCGAGAAGCATGAATATATCATGCCGCCCGGCAATGCCTTAAAAGGCTTATTCTACTTTAAAAGAACCGAATTCAGTTTCAAGCGGCTCTTTTCTGAATTGTTGGCCACCCATAAACTGCGTCACAATCCTTATCCTGTATGTTCCAGCTTTCAGTTCTGCAGGAACAACACAGGCAATATTTGTGTTAGAATTCCGCCCCAGCTCTTCAACCGTAAGTTTTACGCTCTGCGAGTTGTCGTCTGTATTCTCAAAGTAAAGCCCGGTTTCTTCGTTTTCACCGCAAATTTTGATGTTCACGCCTTTTATATCAAGGAATCCGCCTTTTGTGAGCGTGTTCCCGGACTTTGACTTTACATCATAAGCTGCGGTAATCACGGGTTTTTTGGAGTTGCCCTGCCTGATTGCCGGCCGAACTTTTTCAAACAGCTTGTTTGCCTCAGATGTTGTGCTTGAAGATATTTCAATCGAATGTCTTTCTGTTGAAAAAGTATCAGATTCAGACTCAAACGAGCCTTTTACCCTAAGCTGAAGCCGTGCAATTCCGTCATCAACTGCGAATGCATCCGCCAGACGAGCCAACTTCGCATTGTTCACAAGATTCAGAATATTCAGAATCTGCTCTTTAGACAGTTCTTCATTTAAACCAGAAGCAACGATGTCGTTCACAAGGTCTTCAAGTGTGCAAACTCCGCGCACAACAGTCATTGCATAAAACTTATTTTTTCCCTCTTTATCCGAAATCATTTTGTTAGGATAAAGAGCCACAGGCAAATCGCCAATTTTAGATTCTACAATCTTATTAGAAAATGTATTGAATTTCATACATTTCTCCATAACAATGTTCTGTTTTTCAGAACAAGTTTACTGCGAAATCTCTGGAAAAATTATTCATCTATCTAATTTTTCTTTGATTTCTTGTTTCAAAAAGAGCTATATGCCATTAACAAAGGATATAGTTTTTTGATCCGGCTTAAGAAAAGAGTCAATGTAAGCAATTTACATCTTCTTTTCGTCCGTCGCCATTTTTCCTGCGGCTCACAGGGGCTTAAACATTCATTTTGCTCACCTCCTAAGCCTTACGCTATACGCAGGAACATCTTTTGTTTCAAAAGATGTAGCATAGCGGATTATCAAATCCTTAAGCTTTGTTCCCGGCGGAAGAGTTTTCCGTGTCATCGCCTCAAGGTATTTTCCAAGGGCTGCAACTAGAACCCAGCCATCATCGTCTTTAGACAAAAAATCTATTGCCTGCGAAATTTCTTCTTTTGTATATATACCGAAAGAATCCAGGCTGTTTTTTGCAGGACGCAAATTCTGAGCGGAAGACCTCTTAAAAACAACAACTTTATGAGCCGCTGAAGCATAAGGTTCAGCCGGCTGCCGTTCAATCGGCTTAAAAATCGCCATTATATCCTTGTTGACCCGCTCTGTTAAAAACGTTCCAAAATTTATAACTTTGTCCGCAGATTCCAGAAGTTTCTGGGAAGCTCTTGTTATATAGAAGAAAGTTTTAAAATCATAGTAAACAACCACAACTTTCACGCCTTCCGACTGCAAGCCAGACACCAGCGGAGTCAAATCACCGTCGCCGGCAAAAAGCACAAGCGTGTCAAAACGGTTTTCCCGGGTCGCGGAATAAAAATCTTTCGTTGTGTTAAAAACAATTGTTGTATCGCAAGCCTCTTCCTTCAAGCCTGCGTGGCCATCCTGCTCGCGGCTTACAAGCGGAAAAGTATTTCGTTGAATTCCAGCCTCATCCAAGGCGCGGTAGTAGCTCAGGTTCTTTACATCAACTTCAGAGTTTGTTCCCATGTAAAGGCGTTTCGCCGTAAAAACACAGCGGCTTCCGAAGTCCTTTTCAATTACAGAACCAACATAATCTATCAATGCGCTGAAGTTTATTGAATAATAATTTCCTTCAATTCCTTCTTCAGCAAGGTGGCTGTACCATTTCCGTACATAGTTCCCATCCATTACCAGCAACGCGCGAGTTATATTTTCCATTTGATAACTCCATGTAAGGCAAAAGCCTTAACAATTAATTTAATCGGTTATATTCTATATAACCATTTATAATATAAGAAAACTCCGTGCAGAAAGCAAGTCTTTTTTAATAATTTTCTTAAATTCCACCGCAATAGACACACCATCCCCATTGGCAGCGAGTGCGCAAGAACGCAAAAAAATCGCTACCCGAAACAGTAAATGGCAGCCGTCCGCAAACGTGCTTGAACCAAGCTCCGCCCGCTAAAACAGCCTTTGTCTATATCTTCTGCACAAGCTCGTAGGAAAGCCCTACGATATTCACGCCGCCCATAAATTCAAGCTCGATATTAACGCGCTTGTTGCGGCGGTTTACAGAAACAACTTTTCCACTCATATCCTTGAACGGGCCGTCCACAATCACAATGCGTTCGTTCTCGTCAAAGGCTACCGGAACAATTCCAACTGTGGATCCAAAAGTCAAGATGGACTTCACAATCTCAAGATCTGCTCCCACCAAAGGATGAACTTCCCTGCTCGAAGGCAGAAAACGCACAAATCCGTTCACACTGCGAAGAAAACGAAATTTTGAAGCGTCGTTTTCCTCTGTCTCAAAAAAAACGTATCCTGGAAAAAACTGGTCAAAATATTCCTTGCCAGATTTCAGGCGCATTTTTTTTCTCAGCACATATATATTTCCTTCAACTGGAGCCCTGCAAGTTTCAAAAAGCGACTCAACACTTTTCTTGTAGTCTTCTTCGGCTCCTGTCCGGACAGAAATGCAAAAAATACTCATTTCTACATTCCTATTCTATCATCTGTCAAAATTTCTTTAAAGCAGAATTTTTCCATAAAAGCTCAATGCTCTTCCATAGGATGGTCTTCAAGAAGCCCTTTATGTGAAATATTCACCGCCCGGTTCAGATAATGGAAAGCTATAAAAATTCCCCACACAAAAACAAGGCAGAAACACAACAGAATCACGCCGTTTCTTACAGTCAAGAAATAAGAAACAACCACCGCCAAGCACATCACAAACTGAAGCGCAAGCAGAAAGAAAATCGCCGCCGGCTTTGAAAAACCAATGTTCAGAAGCTTATGGTGTATATGCGCCCTGTCCGGAGAGAAAATTTTTCTGTGCTCCCTAGTTCTTCGCCATACAGCCGCAATAACATCCGTAAGAGGAATTGAGCAAAGCAGAAGCATAAGCGGAAACTGAATAATCTTAAGCTTTGAATCCGCATCGTTGAAAAGCGGCGCAACAGCAATCAGGTAGCCCAAAGTCTGGCTTCCGCAGTCGCCCAGAAATATTTTTGCGGTAGGCTTGTTCCAGAACAAGAACCCGGCGAGCGCTCCGCAGACAATAAAATACAGAATATAAATATTGTTTCCCTGAATCCTGAATATAATTCCAATTGAAAGGCAGGCAAGAAAAGAAATGCCGCCGCAAACCCAGTCCATTCCGTCTATCAGGTTAAAGGCGTTCACAACTGTTATAATCCAGCAGAAAGTAACAATTTCGCCCACAACCGGCGGAAAATTCCACAAAAGAATATTCTTGAAATGATTCGGGCTCAAAGACACAGCCAGAGCCGCAACAATCTGCACAAAGAACTTCAATTTCGCACGCAGATTGAAAATATCGTCAATAAAACCGAAGAACAGAATTATTCCGAAACCGGCAAAGAGCGAGGCGTAAAAATCAATTTTCACAGTTTTGAACAGGAAGCGGGCTGAAAGCCATGAAATCAGAAATGAAGAAAAAACCGCAATTCCTCCAAGCCGGGGAATGTTTCCCTTGTGAATTTTACGGGGATCCACTTCATCATAAAGATTGAATTTCTTGCAGATTTGAATAATAAGAGGACAAAAACAAAAAGACAATACCGCAGAAGCAAAGACGGGCAATAACATGCTGAAAACTCCATAATAACATGTATCGTTATTTTAGTCCCAATGAGCCAATGAGCCAATGAGCGAATGAGCCAATTGTACCCCATTGTGTTTTTTATTGCAAGGCAGTTTTTTTTGTTTTGGCAAAAACATCCGGAAAATTCTATTCAAGCAGAGCAAGCGCCACTGCCGGAGAAATATTCTGCACCTTCACATTTTCCGGCACGGCAAAAACCGTCCTTGTGTAGTTCACAATGCCTTTTATTCCAGCCTTCACAAGCCTGTCCGCCATTTTCTGCACCTCGCCCTCATCGCAGCAAAGGAGCGCGTACTCAATTTTTTTCGCTGGACATACGGTTTCAATCCGGCTCGCAGGAAAAAGCTCAAAAGTTGAACGGATAAGCTCAACGCGGTTCAAGCTTGAATCAAACCCGGCGCAAACGCGGAATCCGCTCCCTTCAAAAAACGAATTGTCAAGCAGAGCCGCGCCAAGCCGGCCGAGCCCCACAATGCACAGATTTTTTTCCGTTCCTCCAGAAATTTCCTCTTCATGGCAAGCAAGCGAATTCTTTATATCTTTTTCAAGAACTGAAACTTCATATCCATTTTTAAAGCCGCGGTGCTCAGCCGGAAAATCAAGGAAAGAAAAATCGTAGCGCACCAGAAAATCCTTCACTCCAAGCAGAAGAGCTATCTCTTTTGATGTAACGCGAGGCTTCTGCCATTTTTTAAGAAGATTCAAAAGCAAAACCATTCGTTTTTTTGTTGCGGCCGGAATTTTTTTCTGCATACAGTTACTATAGCGCATTTTTTTCAGTTAAAAAAGGAAAAGCCCGGCTGGATAAAGAATGGGAAAACAGCCGGGCTTTAAATAAGGAGGACAATTTTATCGGTCGAAACGTCGGTTGCCTAAGAAAGCAACGGAAATTCCTGTAACCGGGCGCGAAGTTTCGTAATACGAAAGGACTTCATCCGCAAACAGCTTGTCAAGTTTATCCTGATAAGCCATTATTTTTCCAACATAGTTCAATGTTGTCTGCGGCGTGTTGTCTGCGCGCACTTTGTTTGTTCCGGCATTGTACATAGCCAAGGCCGCAACTTCATTTCCTGCCATGTTCATGCAAAAACGCAAGTGACTCATTCCGTATTTTGCGCTCACAGCAGGATTAAAGAAATCTTCTTCCTTCAACTGCGGAAATGAACGGTTGTTCAACTGGAACAATCCGCGGTCAATAGAAGCATTTCTATTCTTGTTCACTGCGTTCACATCATAGCGGCTTTCCGTATAAGCCAAAGCGAACGCAAGCGAAAGCGGTATATCATTTTTTTCAGCTTCCTCAAGAATTGCCATCGCTGTTTCACGGTTTCCTGTTACGTGCAGATAAAACCATTCAACCGCGGCTCTTGAATTCGGCTGCCTGTAGAGAGAAAGCCCCGCGTCGCCTGTCTTAATCTTTGCCGCTGAAAAACCAGCTTCTTCAATAAGATTATTAAAATCAGCGACAACTTCATTTTCTGCCTCCGTGGCGGCTTTTACAACCGGAACAGAAGAATCTTTACTTTTTGCTGGTAACACAACTGCAACCACAGCCGCAACAACAAGAAGCAAGCCACAAAAAATCAAAGAATTGCGACATGAGTTTTGGAAACCAGAATTTTCAATCTGATTTGTCAATGCAAACTCCTTTTGCTAATCTCTCTATTTATTTCTACACATAATATGGCACAACATTTAGAAGTAATCAAGAGAAATTTATTATTTTTTTACGAAATTTTAACTTTTTTCTGAAAAATTTTGCAAACATTGCGGTTTTTCGCATTTACTGCAATATTATCAGGCAAACCCCGGATTTTTACGAATAATTATTATTAAATTAAAAAAAATCGAAAGGTTTCAGGCTTCAAATCCCGCTTGGAAGTCAAGAGTTGAACTTTTTTTAGGAAAAATCTTTCGTTCCGATTTGCTTCGCATATCTTCACTTCAAGATTTTTTTATGGCATACGCCAAAAAAGTGCAAATTGACTTCAGCGGGCTTTTCCGCCTTCAACCTTTCAGCTTATTGAGAATAAATATTATCAAAACAAATCCGGTGCCTGCCGCAAAAAAAATCAGTACAGAACAAGTTCCGCCGACGATGTTTCCGGGGAAAGTCCGTATTTTTTTATGTTCGACTTTCCGGCGAAATAAACGTAATGGCCGTGCTTCACATTCATTTCATTTATGAACCACTGCGACCAGCTGTTCTCGTCAAGTTTCTTGCCGGCGTCCTTTTCCATGAGTTCCGCGGCAACCGCAAACCCAAGGACGCTCGTGCAGTCTTTTATTCTTCGGGCTGTGTGAACCATTGCCTTTATGAACGAGTCCGCTTCATCCGCGCTGGAAAAACTTTTCTGCGCCTGCGGAACAATGAACGCGAATGCGCCGGAATCCTCCAGTTTTTTCAGGAAATCGCGCATTTTCGCTAGAAGCTCTTCATTGTAGCAGCCTTCTTCAATTTCAATTTTCTTCCAGGGGCAAACAACAGCTGTAACAGCACCTGCGGAAGGCGCGCCCTGGTTTTCAAGCTCATCAGCCTGCAAAATGTTCAGATTTTCCATGCTTACAGGAGAGCCGTCAGAAAGCCTGAACAGCTTGTTTTCAACAACTTTTACCAATGGGTCAAATTTCATAATTCCTCAAATAAAAAAGACCCTTGCACGTTAAGCAGAAACCTAAGCGCAAAGGTCTTTGTATCCTCATTTTATTTTTGTTTTTAAAATAAATATAAACTACTCTGTTAAAATCTTAATTACTTCAGCCTTGTCCTGAGTATTCAAAATCTGCTGACGTTTTTCTGCGCTCTTAAAAAGAAGACTTACTTCAGCAAGGAACTGAAGGTGAGGTCCTGTTTTGTTTACAGGCGACAAAGTCATAATGAATATTCGGCAAGGCTCCTGATCCAATGAATCAAAGTCAACCGGATTGTCTGAAATTCCGATGCAGGCAACCAGGTCGCTTACAGAATCAGTTTTTCCATGAGGAATTGCGATTCCGTGCTTCATTCCAGTAGACATCTTGCGTTCACGGTCAAGAACAACTTCGCGTGCTTCTGCTTTATTTGTAACTTTTCCAGCCTTAACAAGGATGTCAATCATCTCGTCAATAATTTCTTCTTTTGTAGTTCCCTTCAAGTGAAGGTTTACAGTATCAGTTGTTAATACAGTTCTCAAATCCATATTTTTAAGTTTATTTACAGTTATCTTTTCTGTCAAGAAAATTTATTCAATATTGAATGTAAAATTTTGCCCCGCAATATTTTTTATGCTATACTTTCCGCATTATGACTTTAGTTGAAAAATTTAGAAGCGATATTAATAGAACAATAAAGCACGAGCGCGCTGAAAACAACGGCCGCTACAACGCAAGCCGGGCGTGCGACTCAATCCAGAAACTTTTTGAACGCAGCTGCGCAGTTCCAGGCGGAGTTTCCAGGGCAATTTCTTTTTACTGGCGCGACGAATACATAGACCATTCAGAATCGCCGGAAAACGAGCCCTCAGAAGAGCACATTGACAAGATATGCGCTTTTCTTTCTTTTTTGAACGGAGCGGACGAAGGCGAGGAAATTCTTTCTGAGAGCGACCTTGAGGAAATAAACGATGCCGTAAACGACGAGGCGGAAACAATGCCTTTGGAACAACTGCAGTCGCTGATGGGAAAACTTGTGGAGCGCGGAACTTTATAGAAAAACAGATTATGACCGAAAAATACTATTCATCTTGCGTTCAATGCCCGCGGAAATGCAACGCTGACCGGGCGGAAAAGAAATGCGGATTCTGCGGAGAAACCGATGAAATCCGGATTGCTGTTGCCTGCCTGCACTTCGGCGAGGAGCCTTTAGTTACAGTGCATGGCGGAAGCGGAACTATTTTTTTTACAGGCTGCACGTTAAGATGCGCGTTCTGCCAGAACTACCAGATTTCCCAGGACGGAATGGGAAAATCTGTTTCAAAGGAAGAATTCTGTGAAATTTGCCTGAAACTTCAGGAAGCCGGCGCGGAAAACATAAATCTTGTTACAGGAAGCCACGCAATTCCAAAACTTGCTGAATACATCGGGGCAGCGCAAGAAGCTGGATGCACAATTCCGTTCTGCTGGAATTCCTCCGCGTTCGAGAACGTGGAAATGCTGGAGCTTCTGAAACCTTTTGTAAAAATCTGGCTTCCCGACTTTAAAACCTTGGACAAAAATCTTTCCGCAAATCTGTTCGGCGCGGAGCAATACCCGGAAACAGCGGAAAAAGCAATTTTGTGGATGCTTGAAAATTTTCCGCTTGAAACAACCGGAAAAAAAGCGAAAAAAAACTACGTTGACGCGAACGGCGAAAAAGTTTCAAAAGGCGAAAAAAGAGAAAAAATTCTTCAGGGCGTTATAATCCGTCATCTTTTTATGCCAGGAAAATTCATGGAAACCGCGGATGTTCTTGAATGGCTGAAAAAACACGCCGACGGAAAGGCTGTGATTTCGCTGATGAACCAGTACACTCCGGTTCCGTTCGCGGAAGACGAGCAGAAACTGAAAAAACGCCGGGAATCGCTGGCCGCAATAGAAAACAGGCTTGTGAACAAACAGGAAGACAGCGACCTGAAAGACCTGATTGAAGCGTACGACTTTGAAATGCTTTTTTACCAGGAGCTGAGCGACGACACAAGCTGGCTCCCGGATTTTAACAAGCCGCAGCCGTTTTCCAACAAGCTGGCAAAACCTGTCTGGCACTGGAAACACGGATTCTTGGAATAAAAGCGACTTTTAAATATTAAGCAAAGAACGCTCCCGGCGGAGAACAATTTGACACAGATGGATTTGGGCGCGCCGCGATGTTATTGGCTGCATCGCCAAAAATCTTCGCAAATTGCTCTCCGCCTTGCGCTTTTGGTCATATAGCAAAATCATGCGGAAAGGGGCGTTGCGGGGGAAGACGCGGAGCCACGGATGTATGCGGAGCCTTAATTTTCCCCCGCAGAGGGGATAGGACGCAACGAAGTGCGGCCGCAAGGGGAG
>SAMEA104315436__coassemble_760_pt1 | contig 50717 bp, 43 predicted proteins | sample SAMEA104315436__metabat2_high_PE_011 | metagenome-assembled genome bin SAMEA104315436 (sample SAMEA104315436) | gut metagenome | biome: Monkey gut; feature: monkey-associated habitat; material: faeces | place: China | collected 2013 | reverse complement strand
ACTTTTCAAGAGCCGATGAAAATTACGGTGTCGGCGTTGTCAAAAAAGGAAACACCGAGATTATCGCTGAAATGATTGCCGAAGAAACAAGAGCAGATATTTTTAAAATTGAACGGGCTGCACCTTATCCGACAGATTATAAAAAATGCACAGAAGAGGCACGGCTAGAGCAAAGCAAAAATGCAAGACCTGAATTGAAAAATACATTGGACAAACTTGATGATTATGATGTGATTTTCCTTGGAATGCCTGTCTGGTGGAGCGATATGCCAATGCCAGTTTATACCTTTGTAGAAGAACTTGACTGGAATGGAAAAAAAGTGTTTCCATTTACAACCCATGCAGGCAGCGGATTGTCTTCCATTCCCCGGACTTTAAAAAATATCTGCAACGGGGCAACTATTGCAGACGGCTTTACAATTTCAGGAGCAGATGCACAGAACAACCAGAGCAAAGCAAGAAAAGCTGTGCTTGAATGGATTAAACAAAGAAAGGATTGGTAATGTCTGGCGAGTCAAATGCCGCCAGCAGAAATAAATTCCACCGGCGGCAAAAGCTAAACTACGATTCTATGCAGAAACTTCATTTTCTTCAGAGGAAGATTCTAATGAACTTTCTGTAATAACATTGATTTTTGAAAATGTCGTAGACTCAATTTCTTTTCTGATTTCAGAGCACGGCACAAGGATAATCCGCTTGCACGAAATGTCCGCCGCCTCAACATCAGAAGCCTTTTCCTTGCCTTTTGCGCTGAACGAAAGCCTGATTCTTCCGAACGAACCAAGCTGGATAATAAAGCCTTTTTTTAGGAAAAGCGGAAGTTTTCTTACAAGCGAAGAAAGAACCGCCTCTACATCGGTAACATTCAGCGTACAGCCGTCGCTAATATCCTTTGCAAGATCAAGAATCGTAAGCTCGTCTGAATAAAAAGGCGAAGCATGAAATAGATAAGAACCTTTTGCACGTGGATTCGGACGTTTTGTTATTTTAAAATTCATATAAGCTCCTCGCAGCCAAAAGCCAGGCTGCAGTTTTAGTCAGCCGCATAAACTTTTGCGGCATAATTTTTATGCATGCGGAATTTTTTTCTAAGAACCCCGCAAGGCCGGAAAATGCATTCTGACAACATTTTATCAAAGCCATTCCGAACCGTTGACTAAAAGAAGAGAAGAACCTATAATCATTATCAACTATTCATTGAACAAGATTCTTCTTGCTTCTTTGACCAAACCGCTTTAAGAAATTGCCGTTTCTTTTAAGCGGTTATTTTTTTGCCTTTTACACTTTGAACAAGCATAGGCGCACCTCCATTTTCAGCCGTCAGGCTAGTTTATTTATTTTTCTTCAAGCACTGCGCGGATTTTTTCAATCTGCTCGCTGCTCAAACCTGCATATTTCTGGGCAAACAGAATCGCTAGATTTTTCTGCTCTTCCGTGCTTCCCGACTTCTTGAAATCCAGCTGAAGCGCATTGCGCGGAGTCTTAAGCTCAAGTTCCCTAAGCTCTTCTTTTGACTCTTCATTCAACGAATACTTTTCAGAAATCTTTTCCGTGAAATCAACAGGAATAACGCGCTCACCGCTTTCAATCGCAGAAAGATAAGACGGCGCAATCCCCATATCTTTTGCCATTGCCGCAAGAGTCTTGTCCTTGTCAATCCTGAGCTTCTTCAAGTATTTTCCGTATTCAGTCGCCGGCATATTCCAAACCTCTCATTCTCTCCTATCTGATAATAATATACACCTTGTGAAAAACAATTGCAAGTAGAAAATTTGATTTTTCCGGACAGATTCCGCATTTTATTCATAAATACAGTTTATAATTAAGGGAGAACAATTTGATTTTCTTCACATACTTGTTTTATGATTTTTAATTGCTTTACGGATAATGTTTTATAAACCTCGCTAAATTTAGTTTTGTGTTCTGTGGATTTTTCGATATGATAAAGGAGTTCTTTTACGGCGACAATATCTTTTGCTCGTTTTTCTTGAGGCTCACGATTAGGATTTGTAAGAATTTTTTGAATCACATATGCAGAAGGTTCTGGAATTATGAGCGTATATTTTTCTCCATCTGTTGCAGTTGACTCAATTTCTCTGGCAAAATCTGAAAGAATATTTATGGCACGTAATCCTTCAGACGTAATTCCAAGAGGTTTAATATTCACCTTTCCATCAGTTCCTGCCCCAAGAACTCTTGTAAGAAATTCAAGTTCAAGAAGATCTTCTTTATAAAATCTGGAAATTCCATCAACTTCGTCATAAATATAGCCAATATTCTTTAGTTTTTGTACAACATTGATTTTTTCTTTTGGTATATTAATGTTTCTGTAAAAAAAATCCACATCACGAGTTTTTAAATTAGGCATAAAATCTGTTTTAAATAACGGCGGAAATAAATACTCAGCCCAGCTACCGATAATCATCACATGACGTAATAGACCGATTTCGTCAAATGCTTTAATTGTCTGCCAAAAAGCCTCTTCTTGGTCTTTTCTCATTTTAATGCCTTTAATAAATCTTTTTGTTCAAGTTTTAATTTTTTTATGAGTTGCTTATATTCATTCCGCTTATCTAACTGCATCTGTAATTCATCTGAATCAAACATTTCATTTTTCCCTAAAAATTTAGAAATAACTTTGTTACCTTCTCTGTAATTTAAATACAAATATTCATGATTACCTATTTTTCTCTTATAAATAGACCCTTTAGGAAGATTTTCCAATTCTTTTTCATAACGAGATACTAGGCGCTGGTTTCTTTCTAGTTCATCCTGAAAAACCGCTTTTACCACATCCGATTTCATATAAACACACTTACACTACAAATATGTTAATTTTGATTATTTGTAGTGTAACTATAATTTACACTACATTTTTTAATAATTCAAGATATATGTAGTGTAAGTTTCAAAATATATTTTATACCGATTATAAGTATGCAGACAAGAAAACATATTTTTTAATTGCAAGCTCCAAAAAAATGCTGGACAACAATAGCAGGATGCACTCCACTCAACAAAGAATTGCATTTGTTACAAAAATAATTTTGCCCCTTCATTTTAAATTTTGAATTCAGTTCAACAGAATGAAACTCCCACATATGGTTTATAAAAGCAGATGACTCTGTTTTCCTAAAACCTTCCAAACATATAGGACATAAAACTGTTTCAACCTTAGCAAGATTTTTTGATAAGATTTTGTAAGATTGATTGTCTGAATGAGCTTGAAGATGAAGTCTGTAGTTTCTTTTATTTAAAACAATACAACAACAAGGACATCTAACCGATTTTATATTAATTATTCGTTCGACTACTGTTTCTTTTACTGGAATAGTATTTTTTTGAAACGGCAATTCTTTTCTAGTTTCATTTTTTGAATTAGTTTTTTGAGCATTTTCAACCGAAGGTTTTACAAAATTAACGGTTTCACTCACAAGAGGCTTCTTTGTATCTTCTTTGCAAATTATAATTTCAGAGGGATTTGTTTCAATTAGAGTTTTCTTTTTTTTCTCTGTTTTGATTATAAAGTCATCAACTGAGTATTTTCCTTCAAATGATAAAGAGATTCCTCTTTTACAATATGGACACTCAGGTTTATGTCCAGAAATTAAAGTAGTAATATTCTTAAATCCTAAATCATTCTCATTTAACAGAATCTTCATTCCTATTGATTCAGTATCTAGCTGAAAAACCTTAGGGAATATATAGTCTGTATACCAATACTTCTTTCTGCAATCAGGGCACTGAGAGTTAAAAATCTTAAAGTTACATTCCTGGTTTACACAGCAATAACCTTTAGTTTTATCACCTTTTATTTTTGAACCACACTGAGGACAACAAGTTTGTTCATCTTTTAAAGTAATCATGTTTTTCAGGAAAATTTTTGATAAACGCCTGAAAGAATTTACATCATTGAGTGTTACTGGAATAATTCCGAATTCTTTATTTTTAGCAGATTCTTGATTTCTTAAACTATATGACACTAAAGATTTTAACAGCGATTCATCACTAATATTTCTTAATTCATTTGGACGAGTAACATTAAGAACGTAACATTCATCAAATCCAGATGGTAGTAGTTTTCCTATTTGATTAATAGTCTCCTTCGCTGTTTTGTAATCATCGGCTATTCCATATTTCCAAGGTACAAATAATAAAGTTTCTTTGTTATTTGAAACCTTCATCATTGTATCAAAAAGAGTCTTTCTAAATTCTTGTCTCCACTTACTCTGGAACTTTTTATCTATCTTATTTAAAAGCAAATTGCATAGTTCATTTTGTTCGCTTTCATTAAGTTTTTTATCAAAGATTAATTCATTACCAGCTTTTGATACTTTAAATTGTTGATATACAGAACTATCCGGTAACTCTACTGTGAAATGAACAGGTATCTTTTTTTCCTGTGTAATTTCTACAGTAATAAAACCGTCAAAGAGTTTTGCCTTTTCTGTATTTAAAACGATTTTCCAGTCTTCAAAGACAAAACAGCAATGATTGAATAAATTATTGCTCAATAAGGTTTCATTATCATTCTCTGATTTGAATCCCATATAATTTAGGCAGAAGAGAATGACTAGTTCTGTATAAACAAGATACTCTTCTTTTAGTTCTTTTTTTTCAAAGATTTCAGAAATTTTTTCTTTTTCTCCTACTAATTTCCACAATTGATAAACTTTTTTGTAATAGTTATCCATCATGAAAATATTGGTTTTCTTTAGTGTCCCTTTTATTTCTTTTTCTTTTTTTATATGACGATATAAATTTGTCGATTTACACTTTGAAAGGTATTCAAGAATTGAATTTATAATTTCCAGTGTTTCTTCAATTAATTTTTGAGTAGTACTAGACTCTGAATTTTCAAAGCCCTTAAAAAGAAAATTGATTGCATCAAAGAAATTCTGCCGTTCACCGCCCTGAGAATATGATTCAGATAAGGTGAAATTCATCTTACAATCAATGGTATCTTCTTTTTCTTTCTTTTCTAATGCATACAATCTATCAACAATTGTTTTTGCTGCAACATTTTCATAAATAGCATAATCATCTTCGAGAATTCTTGCTAATAATCGTTCTGGAATAAGCCCGTTTGCTTTAATACCTTTCCAATGTTCACTATGAGATGCCAAATGTCTAATAGATTCAGTTCCGATTCTTGTAACGATAGAAGCAGGTCTAACCTCCTCTACTTGTTTCAAGTGCAATTTGGGTCTATGGAAAATGTGAGGTAAATATTTCACATCTTTCAATATTTCATCACGGTTATTGGATTGTAATAAATTTGCAAATTTTTTATTAAAGGAACAGAGTTTTATAGCGTCAGTATTATTTATATCAAAAGCTTTTAACAAATCATGATAATCAAAACAATCATCCTTAGTATAAGACATATATTGTTTATAAATATCCTGATAATCAATTATACTTTCCTGTGAAAGTTCACCTTTGAGAATCTTTATTCTAACAGTATCTGTACCGCAACTAAGAGTAATATCATCCTGTTGAATTGGTAACTCGAACATTGAATCATGATGAATTAGTTTGTGATTTAATACACAACTATCTGGATTCACATCTTTTATTACCAGTTTTCCAGAATAAGGAATAATATAGTTTATTTCTTCTAATGATATTTCTTTGTTGCTTTCAAATACATCAACAAATGAAACTGTCATTTAGTTTTCCTTTTTAGAGCTAAGAAAATCTAAAGCAAGTTTAAGATTGTAATTTTTAAAAATGCTTTCAAGTTCTTCAATTTCTTCTCCAGTCATATCGATATATTCAAGTTTTCTAAGAACTTTGTTTGTTATCTGATAATCAAGAGCTTCATATATATAAACATTTTCTTCTGCTTCATTTTTTGGTTTTGAAACGAAAGATGCTGCCACATATACAGGAACGAACTTGTTAATCTGGTCTAAAATTCGGTTACCAAAGGAAACCTTAAAATGTGCTTTCAAGTAATCATCAATATCATTGATAGCAGGATTTGAGGCACAATCAAAATCAAACTCTTTTTTTGCTTTATTAAACAGAGTCTTTAATGTTCCATAAGGTATAAATTTCTTTTCAATATCCTTATCAAGTTTTGTTCCTTTTGCACGATTTTTAAAGTTCATAACTTGTGCACGGTCATAAACTTTATCTGTAATTTCAAATGTAGATTCATCTTTATTTGCTGTTCCAATGAACCAAACGTTTTCTGGAATAGTGATTGTTTTACCGTCTTCAAGAAGCTGAGGACCTGTAACAAGACTTGCAGAACCATGAATATTCTTAAAGTGTTTTTCTTCTAAGAACTGAAGCAATTTTTGTTTCTCACCAGCCTGTGCATTTTGGATTGCTTCAGAATCCAAGCTACACTTTTCTGGGTAAAGTTTCTCTACTATTGATCGCAATTCAACATAACGAGCAGAATCATCATTAGCTAATGCATTTCTAACTTCTGGTGTGATTTCATTTGGAAGCTGTCTCATATCTGTTTCAACTAATTGAACTTTCCACTCATTTGGATCATTTTCAAGAACAGATAAGAAATCTGCAAAATAATACTCTACACGTGAAAGATTCATTTCATCCAATACAATAAAGTATGGTACGCTTCGATAATTAGGAGTATTTGCTTTGTATAAATCACAGGTGAATTCTTTCGCAGTGTATTTTTTACTAAAATCATTATAGTAACCAAGTAATTCATTTCTATCGCGCCATGACGATTCAACTGGAACAATGTTTACTTCACCAAATATTGCATCTGCAAAAATTCTAGGAAGACTTGTCTTTCCAGTTCCAGACATACCCTGCAGAATTGCAAAAGGAGAAGCTGCCATACCTGCAATAAATGCTTTTATATCTTCCTTTGAATAGAAAAGAGGTTTTGCTCGGCTTGCAGCATAAGTGATAATATGATTTACAATTGAATTTAATGATTCTGATTGAGACTTTAAATTATCACGTTTTTTCTTTAAATCATTTTCTTTTTCAGAATCAACGTTTGTATCGATTTGAGTCAATGCAGGACATACATCACCTGTTGAACTTTCAAGCATTTTCTTTGTTGTTGATAATTCTGTTCTTAAATGATCATTAAGAGAACGCAATAATCCCAACTGCTCTTTAAGCTGCTCATATTCAAGCTGGACATTTGCACGTCTAGAAAGTTCATGCTCTTTATTAGCTACTTCTGACTGCAACTGGTTAATTTGATCAATATATTTTGGTTTATTTTCCAGAGCCAACTTCATTTCAGAAAGTTTTAAGTCTGTGTAATCACTAAACTTGTTCTGTAATTCATCTAATTTATTTACCAGGCGTTCTCGCTCCTGCTGAAGTTCTTCGATTGAATAACCTTCAATTTTTGCTTTTGTTAATTCAAGTTCATTTTTTTCAGCAGAAAGCTTTTTATATTCTTCTTCCCAACGTATAAGAGAATCCTTTAAATTTCTAATTACTGATTCTAATTCTGCAATCTTTACAGGATTAGAATTGTTATATTCTTCTTCTTTGGCCTTTAATCTGTTGTCACGTCTTTCAAAACTTTCTTTTATATCAGTTTTTTCTTCTTCAAATTCTTTTCTTTCTTTTTCAAGTTTTTTTCTTTCTGAAGTCATTTCTTCATTAAAAGCTTCTTTTCCCTTTTCAAACACTTTTTTCTGATTTTCAATATCTGAAATACTTTCTTCTAATTCTTTTTGTTCCTTTTCAAACTTAGCTTTTTCTTCCCTATAAACAACATCAATCTTTGCTTTTGCTTCTTTTTCCGCTTTTTCAAGAATATTTTTTCGATCAATTTCAAGGTTCTTTCTGTCTCGTTCAAGATCAATTTTCCCCTGCTTTATTGAGTCCGTTTCTTCTTTTAAGGTTTCAATTTCCTTAACTTTGTCAGCATATTCTGTTTCAAGATTTTTTGTAAATTCATTTTTTAGACCTTCAAGTTCTAATTTATGTTCTTCATCAGCTTTTTCCGCTAACTTTTGGATGAGATTTTTTAAATCTTTGTCTCCTTCTTCCACAACTAATTTTGCCAAATCAAGGAGTTCTTTGTCTTCTGCTGAGATGCTGTTAGATGCAGCCGATGCTGTAACTGTTGTTTTTGTTACTGAAGGTTTATTTCCAGTCTTATTTTTCTTTCCCATTTTTCAATCCCCTATTTATCAAAGTTAGACACTAAAACGCTCGAGAGTTCGTTAAAAGTAGTCACTATATCTTTAAGTAATTTTGAATCAACTTCTGCAACATCATATCCATCATTATGACCCGCATAGTCATTTCGTTTATAATTTATGTAATCAATTTTCGCTACAATCGACTTATCTTCCTTCAAAGCCTTTGCAAAATTTAGATTTTTATCCAAGTAAGCTGCATACATTAAGAAATAGTATTTCTCTCTTAATGAAGTTCCATTTTTGCTACCATTAAAATTCTTCATCATTGATCGTTTATAGAAATTATTTCCAGAATCCAAAAGAGTTCTTTTTTCCGTATTAACAGCAGATAAGTTATCTGTTATTCCGAAATATCTTGGAATATCATCAATATCTGATTCAAATCCTACTGAATTGAAATAAGAACTAATAACTTTTCCTTTATTGATGTTTTTAATGTAATTGTTTAATAATAACTCAAGTGATCTATAAACATTCATAATTACATCGGATTCATTATTAGCACCTTTTTGTGCAAAAATTTCCTGTCGAACAAGACGTAAATAACTTTTTTTAAGAATAGCCTTAATACTACATGAGTTTAATTCTGAATAAGTTCTTTCAAGATACTCTTCTGGATTAAGTTCTTTCAATTCTGGAATATCGTTATACATTTGATTTGTTACTTCAAAACAATACGATTCTAGTTCCTTCATATCAGATTCTGACAAACCAAATGTTATATTAGAATCCCTTCTCATTCGAGCAAAAGATTCTGAATACCATTTAGTTTCATTTTCTTCAAATGGCGAATTAATCTGGAATGAATTTGGATCATCTTTAAGAGAATATAGTCTAAATTTTACATATAACTCTTTAGGTGCTGTTTTAAGCAATTTTATACGAGCATTTTTCAGATTTTTTAATTCAACTTTTTCTTCTTCGCTTAATGAAGAATCTTTCAAATCTGCATCATAATCAAAATCCTGATCTTGGATGTCATCTTCTGCATCAACAAACATATTCTCATCAAATGAAGAATTTTCAGAAACTTCTTTCGATTTATGATAAATATACCCGTATTTATGATAAGCACGATTTATCTTATTCAACAAAACAGTTGAGTCTTCTTTTTGTTCTGACTGTTTTTCCTTAACATCAAGGAAGTAGAGCCCGTCTTTATTGTGCCAAGGATCCGGTAATGTTCCTTCATAGAAGAATGGGAAAAACTCTCCATCGACCATACTTTGAAACATATAACCAAAAACTTTTTCTTTACTTATTTCGTTAGTAGTTATATCTCTAAGATATTCAGTTCCTTTATCTGTAACCTTAAATTCCTTTTTATTTTGTTCACAATAACCTTTAGAAAGAAGCTCATGATCAATAATATGCTCTAAAAGTTCTTTACTAATTCCTAAATCATCTGCAATTTGCTCCAATCTTAAGTATTGTAAATTTAATAATTCTAATACAGTTAATGCTAATGCGTCTAATGAACCTGATTCTATTTTATTTGCATAACATTCAAATGCTTTTACAGGCCATGCAAACTCAATTACATTATATGCATTTGCAGAAAGAGAATGCTTGAATGGTCCAAATGAAAATACTGTATTACTTTTTGATAAGTTCATAATAACCGACATCTCCTTTTTCACAAATTTCAATTAGTTTTTTCATTTCTGGAATATATGACATTGTTTCTTTGTCACCAACTGTTACAAGCAATTGTCTTGCACGAGTGTAAGATACACATAGTCGATTCTTATCACTAGAATGACCAATCTTTTTATGCAAATCATCCTCTGAATAGTTATTTGCTCTTACACAAGAAAGGAAAACAACATCAAATTCTTTTCCTTGGAAAGCATCTACTGTTCCAATTTCTACCCTAGTTTTCTGTTCATCTGTAAGATTAATCTTATATTCATTTATAACATCAACCTGTTTTCGATAGAAAGTAATGATACCAACAGACTTGTTAGGATCTTTCCTTAAGACCTTAACAACTTCATCCATGATTAATTTTGCTTCAGCAGGACGAGATTTACTTATTCCAGATTTTTCTGCATCAAAAGTAGATTGCGGCATATCAAGGAAAACAAGAGGTTTATTCTTGTACATATCTAGATTTGCCTGCTTCTCTTCAACTTTAACCTCTGATGAATCAAGTCCAATATCAGTACTTTTTTCTTGATAGAAACATTTACTTGCAAAATTACTAATAACAGGATTCATTCGATACTGTTTTGTAAGTCTAGTAGTTCGTTTCTTAGCTCCTGAGTTTTCAAGCGTATTGAATAAACGTTCAAAGAGACTTTCTTCCAAAACCTGCATCTGTTCAGTATTACCTTCTTTGCGATATTCCTTAACAACTTCAGGTGATAACATATGAGGAAGCTGTTTATGGTCACCTACTAAAATAACTTTCTTGCCCATAGACATAGGAATCATTAAATCCAAAGGATTAGCACGGGCAGCTTCATCAATAATTACTAAATCATATTTTTTGTCTTGAGCCCCCTTTCTAATATCCATTGATTGCTGACAAGTTGCAGCATTAATGCTGGAATAATTCTCAACTATTCTCTTAATTTCAGCATCATCCTGAATTAAATCAAGATATTGTCTGAGAATTAATGTTTCTGCTGCCATAGAATCATTTAGATTTTCAATTTTCTTATTCTTTAATTCTCCATCAATGCGTTTCAACAAAAGTTCTAATTGATGAGGAATATCTATTTTTTCTTCTTGTGCTTTCATATCTTCTTTAAGATAGTTTTCTTTTAGAAAGTTGACAGTTTCTACAAACTTTTTAAAGATTTCTGTGTCTTCACCTTCAGAGGAAATAACAGCTTTTATAGGTTCAACATCTATATTATCAAACAGACCTTCATCTTCTATTGCAATCTTAAGTTTTTTTGCGTGTCTAACACCATCATCTTTGAAAGCTTCAATATCCAATCTTTGAGATAATAAAACTATATTTCTTTGCTGATCTTCATCATTCAAAATGCTTTTTATAGCTTCTGTTTTTCCACCATTTTCGACTTGAGCAATTAATTTTCTAGATTCATCAACTACATCAGCAGATAAAGAAACCAGATTTTCATTTACTTGAGTTTTGAGAATTGCAATACCTTCTGTTAAATCACATCCTTTTTTTGACCAGGCAAAAATCTGACCTCTCAGACTTTCAATAGAGTCATCTTTATCTACCTGATTTTTATCTAATTGTTCAGAAAGTTCTTTTGTTTTTTTCTTTTTCCAATCATCTATGTAGAAGGAAACATTACTGCCTTCTCTTTTCTTTCCACCAGTTCTATTTGCAGGAAGACCATCATTTTCCATACCAATTGCTGCGTTGTCCACAGCTTCATGCTGGAAACTTGAAATAAGAATATCAGGAGTTTCGTTTGGATTATTTTTTTTGAATAATTCTTCAAAACGAGTAACTATTCCCTTTATTACTGTTGTTTTTCCAGTTCCTGGAGGTCCTAGAATAAGAGAAATATCAGGTGTATTTATAGCATTATCAATTGCCTGTATCTGTTCCTGGTTAAAAGTCTTATTCTTAAGTTGAGGAGATGCTTTTAGTTTATTTGTTATTGGAATATTTTCTCCAATCTGATTATGGAAAAGAGTTCCATCTTCTATTATTTCCTGAAGATGATCAATTTCTGCTCTATTATTACTGATTCTATCTTTAGCAATTTCACAACGCTGCATTCTAATCTTATCACCAGATAGAGATGTGAAAAGGTACCCCTCTGCTGGTATAAAATTATTAATAGAAGGTGCATCAGTATCAATTACAATACATTCATTACCAATAATTTTTGAGAAAGCACCAACTTTTGTAGTTCTAAATGAGGTTATATTATCTGCTGTTGTTTTCTCACTGTTAATAATGTCTTCTACATGAGAATCAAGAATCTCATCCTTTAAGAAATCTGCATATTGTCCATCTTCTAAAGTAAAAGTGTATTTGTATCCATTACTTGTAGCTTGGCTTCGGACAGATTTATACTTAATAACTCCAGTTGCTTTTGCATGTTGAAGCATACTGATTCTTTCAAGATTTAAATAAGCATCCCAAATTTCAAAGTATTTACCACTTAAACGAATTTTTTCCATGTTCTTATTTAATTCATCAGATATTTTTGCATCTCTTGTTGAATCAACAAACTCAATGTTTCCTGAAATTAAATATACGGCATCAAAATCTGCATAACTACTATCGTATCTAGCATAACCGCTAGAAATATATGAATCAGAATCCTTAGAAACATTTAATCTATTTCGTCTTGAAAGAATAGAAAAGTCTGCATTTTTTTTGTTATATCCTTTTACAAAGATCATGGTTTTCTTTGTTTTTGGATCTGTATAAATAAACTTTTCATTAATAGCTTCAAGAGGATTTTGTTGTTCTTTATCTGTTAATCTATCAATAACTTCATCTGTTATTGCAATCCTTAATGTAGATAATTGGCCAAGCGAGACAATTTCCTCAAAAATTCTTAGCTGAATAAAGCATCCATCTTCATCCATACTAAGAATTGTATTCATACTGCTTCTGCCATTTCTTAATAAATCAAGCTGATCTTCACTGGCCTTGTTGCTAGGTATAATTACAGTTTTTTTCCCTTCAAAGGTAAGTTCATAAACATTTTCCAAGTAGTTAAATTCAATCTGAACTTCATCACCTTCTTTTATTCCTTCTATAGGATTTCTAAGAGTTACAATTACTTTATGATCGCCGCCCCAAATAATATCTGATGTTTTCATTCCCCATTCCTTATTTAACTACTGCGTATCTGAAAGAAATACCTTTTACATTGTTTCCAAAATCAAAGTTTTGCAAATCTTTTGGGTTAATAAAAATAATGGTATCTTTAATATCCAAAGGTTTCATTTCATCTTTTTTGATTATTACAAACTTATCTTCGGTTGCCTTTTTCAAAGCAATCATATTTCCTGATTTGTTTATCAGATAGAACTTTCCATCTTTCGCTAATCGCACAGAAAAGTATTCTTCAAGAGCAGTATCATCATTTTCTTCATATGAATCTTTAATGTAATTCTTTGTTACGATATTCTTTGATTTTTCTTTTAGAATAAAATCCTCAAGATGTTTGTCGCTTACCGGAATCTTTTGACCACTAATTTTGCAATTATATTTTTCATAGAACGCTATTCTTAAGGGTTTTTCATAAGGTGCATCACACCATGGACAAATATATTTGTGATTTTCATCAGGCTTTGCATAATGCCAATTTCCACAATTAGAGCATTTTACAACCAAATTTGATGCTCTCTGGAGTGCTAAAGCATATTCTTGGACTCTAATTCTTGAGACTCTATTCTCTTTTCCATCAATGAAAGTTTTTTGGAATAATTCCTTTAATTGTGTTGTAAATACAATATCTGATGGAAGCATCTGGGAAGAACGATTTAAATCAGTAGAAGGGTCTTCAACATATGGATAAAGACCTTTATATGCTTCTGTCATCTGTTCTGGAGTTCCATCTTCAATAAAATCACCAATGTATGGATGTCCTGCTTTTAATAATTCAAATAAGATAACTGCTAAAGAATAACTGTCAGTAAAAATATCTGGATCAAGTTGCTTGGTAAGAATTTCTGGTGCCATATAACGTGAAGTCCCAAAAACGTTTACCTCGTCAGCACCAGGGATATAAATATTATCTATATCTATCATGCAGACAGAATTTATATCTGTATTTTCATTAACAAGAATATTGTTTCCTGAAAGATCACAATAAGCCAGATTCTTTTTATGAAGATTAGCAAATTGCATAGCTATTTTTTGTCCAACCAAAAGTCTTCTATATAGTCCACCAGTACCGTTGTTATACCAGTCAGAAAAAGACATTTCACGATTTGGAATAAGTAATTTATTTAAAGAAATGTGACCTTTTACTTTTTTCATTACATAGCCAATGTATGGAGAATCAATAATATCTAATGGTTTAATAAACTGATCTGGATAATCTGTTTTTAAAAGCCATGTAAGTTTCTTTAATTTTCTCTTGTTTTTTAAATCTGATTCTTTTTTATATAGCTTTACAACATATTCATCATCAGCAGTACTGTAAATGATTCCTTGGACACCCTGTCCGATAATCTTAGAAAGATAATATTTTGTACCATTGATTGATGTTAAAATTTGACCTTCAAGTTCATTCATTTCCCTATCTTCCTTCGATTTTGCATATTAAAATGGTTTTATCATCACCATTTTTCTTATTTAGACCTAAAACCCAATCCTTTAATTCTAACACAAAATTTGGGTTCCCGATATTTAAATCTATGTATTCTGAAAACTCTCTGAGTTTTTCAGAATCAAGCTCTTTTTCGATGCCATCTGTCATTAAAACTAATAAAAGTGACAATGAATTATTTCGTTTTATTAAATTTACCTTAAAAGATTGTTTTGGAAGAAAAGTTCCTAAAGCAAAAGTTTCTGAAGTGTAAAATTCAGATTCTTCATACAAGAACGATGCTGTCTCAGCGTCTTTTACTATAACAGCACCATCACCAACCTTTCCCATTACTATTCTTTCTGGATATACATATATAAAATTGATAGTGGTTCCGTAATCATTCCAATTCTTTTCAACCAAGTTTTTCCATTCAGAAAAAACTTTCTGTTTTATGTCATCTTCTGGTAATTTCATACATTCTGAAAGCAAATTGCATACAACTTCACAGGCTTTATCAGCCCCTTCTTTTGCAAATGCACAAGTGCTTACACCATCTGCCACTACAAAAACATAATTACCAGAGTCATCGACTTTGAAAGAATAGGAATCTTGATTACAAATACCGCTTTTTATGTGGTTCTCGCCTTTTTCGGAGAGAACTAAAAGTTTTGCATTATCAAGTTCCTTGATAATTACTTCACTCATACAAGAATATCATCATCCTCTGAGTCAGAATCAAACTTAAGGAAACCCTGAACATTATCTGGATCTGTACTAGACATCCTACTAATTGTAGACATAGTTACCCATTTAAACATTTTCGCAATATCATTTGCATTAGTTGCCTGCATAGGTTCAGTTTCATTATTCAAGAAAGCTCTTAGCATATTAAGATCTGTTGCTTCATCTACACTCATTGCTACTCTCATGCATTTTGCGCATCTTGGAGCTTCATGGAATAATTTAATTGGTTTCCAATTCAGATAATTTTCAAGAGAATCGTATTCTTTTCCATCATAATCTGTTGGACAACCATCACTCAAAAGAACAATAGTTGGCTGAAAATCCTTTGATTTTACAATCTCCTTATCTTCAATAAGTTCTTTAAGTTTAGAAACTGCAGCTCCCATTGGTGTTCGGCCAGCTGCTGATAATTCTGTAATTTCTACATTTTTAATATCAGTTGGGAGTTGCTGAACAATAACTTCATCATTTCCACCAAAAGTAATTACACTTAACTTGAAAACTCCACGGATATCATCAACATTACGAAGTGTTGCAACCATATCCTGGATTGCTTTGTTTACAGCCTGGATTTTCATTCCACGCATACTACCGCTTACATCTGCCAAAATAAAAATTGGTAAAGCTCTTTCTTTTGTTATGGCAAAATCATTTAATCCCATAATTAAACTCCTCTAAAATTTCTTAACTTATATAAGCAGTAACTTTCTTAAAAAGTTGACAAATTACTTAATTATTTTTTCAAAAAATCTACTAATTTTTTTACTTACACCTGATTTCGTAAGTCCATATTTCTCACCAATAGCTTGCTGAGAAGGAATTTCCTCGTCATGGTTAAAATAATAAATCTTAAGCATTTTTCGATTGATGAATGAATAAGGTTCTAAAGATGTATACTCAAGACAGATGAACTTTTTACTCAGGGCCTCTATAACGAAAAGAGTAAGCAATTCTGACATCAATTGTTTTGAATCTTCTTTTTGTTTATTCCATTCATCATTAATTTTTGTAAGGATTTCATTATTAGTTTCACTCTGTTCATAAATCTGAGCCGGTGAATAAGTATTGGAACCTCCAAAAATATCTGTAATATCATAAGAACTGTCTTCTGAATTATTAATCTCCATTCCAGACGCTTTCTTAGGATATAAAAAATCAACGACAATAGATTTATCTATTTCAAGATACTTAGATGCATATTCAACAAAACTATTATTCAGTTCATTTTCTGAGGTATTATTTTTTCTCAATGCAACAAATGATTTATATAATCGTTTTAATTTGCTTTGTTTTTCTTTGTAGTTATCTGAGAGATGCATACCACCAGTCAAATTCTGAAAGTCAGAATCAATCGAACTTGTAGTAAGTTTATTTTTTATAGATTTTGTTGTATAAGCAGAGAATCCATTGTAATCGTCATACTCTGAATATTTTTTGATGCAATATGCTGTAGTTTTTACCATTACATCAGCATTTTCCATAAGGGCCTCTGCTATCTTTTTCTTTGTTCTCAGGTTATTCCATAACGCAGTTACAATATCATTCTTTAATTTTTCAAGATATTTTTCTGTATTATCTTGTTTAGAGGCATCTTTGTATTTTAAGAATAGGTTATCAATTTCTGAAAACTCTAATATCTTTGCCATGTGTTAGTTCTCAAATAATGCTTCTACTGCAGCAACAGCTTTTTCACCAGACGAACATTCAATAGTGTTTGTGAAGCTATTCAATAAATAAAGTGGTGTGTAGTCACAAATTATTTGTGATGATTCATCAACTTTTCCATTCTTAAATTCAGTTTTGAGATAGATTACATTTCCTATGCTGCAATCAAAGAACTTTTCACCAAACTGCATTGCAGCAAATATCATCAACGGAAGTGATTTAGGTCCAAAAGTAACATCAGCGTATAATTCTGCTTCATTTTCGAAAGTCTTAATTAGACATTTGTATAAATCTTTGAACTTTTCTTTTGTTTCAATAAAATCTGACGGAATAACTTCATAAGTTATTTTTGCACCACAAGTATTAAGTTCGTTTAATTCATCCATGAACAACTGTGCATTTTTTGTTCCAGCCTTGTCCCCTGCTTTAGTTTCCAGAAGGATAACTTTTATATCATCATCTGCATTTAATGTTTTTGCCAACACAGCATTGATTGCATAATAAACTTCTCCTGGATATTCGATAAATGAATTTCCATCAACAGGATAATGACGTTTATGCATATCATCTGCCATCATTAAAGTTACAAATACTGTTTTTTTCATCACTTAATCTCCTTAAGCTACGTAGTAATCCAAATATCTGTTTCTTTTTAGGAATTCATAATTTGGATCCATATTGTATGTATTGCGAAGAGAATGCTTTTTTGCGTACTTCTTTGGTTCTTCAAAAACACGTTCTTCTACAAAGACATTGTTCTCTATTTCCGAAAAATACATTCTCTGTTCCTGAATACTTTCGCAAGTGTAATAATGAATCGTATGATTCAGTTCACGACCTATTTCAAAAAACATTTCATCAATTTCAGATACACTTAGAATTGCATCTTTTTGATCATGTTTTACTCTTGGACATTCTCTCGCCTGCTTAGCAGCAGCACGACCGTTTTCAGCCTTCAAGAACAATGTTCCTTTGTAATAATTGTTCTTTCCAACATGTCCACATTTAACAGTTACCATAAAATACTTCATAATTCATTCTCCTTATCTGTTGCGTTTGCTAATAACAAGCAGGTTTAATTATGAAAAGTTGACAAAAATTTTATTGAATTTTGCCTTTATATATTATTTTTACTGTATCTGCTTTAACTCTTTTTTGGGAATCAAGTCTAAAGTTGCCAACAAACTCTATATCTGTTTCCCATATTCTTACAGCATTCTCCATATGAGAAGCTCTGCCGTTATAGTTTATAAAACCTCTTAATAGCCCAATTATCTGTTTTTTGCTCAAAAAATTGTTTACCATAACGCGAATCAGAATATTTTGTCGCTCATATTCTGCTAAAGCACCGGTTCTTGCTGTATATCCATACAATGCTAAGTCTGAATAAGCTCTTTTTTCATATGGACTTGAAGACTGGAATTGCATCTTTATTAACGGATAATTGTGTAATGGGAATTTGCGTTCTAAAGCTTCTATGTTCGTATAATATTTGCCACATTTTGAACAAAAAAATGCATTAAAACGAACAGGTATACCATTAGAAGTGACGGTTTCTAAAGTAACATTTTCTGCAGAATGGTATGTTCCTCCATTACATCTAGTTGGAGTTAAAGAGTCATAAACATAAAGAGTAAAGTCATTTATGGATTTTTCAACAGGTTGTTTTGGGACTTCTGGAACAACAAAAACTTTTGGTTCTCTTGATGTTTTCCTAGGAGGTTTAACTTTTTTTTCTATAGGTTTTTCTTCAGGAATTTCTTCTTCTCTAATTGAAAAATGATGTACTAATGTAAAATGTTCTTTAAGTTTATCTATGTCTTCATAAGTTAAATAACAGTCAGGACAAAGATAATCCAAAACATGACGAACAATTGTAAGAGGTATATTTTTCTTTGCAATATATCCATTTCGAGGATGTTTTTCATCCAAATGTTTATCTATATTTGTCTTTGTAACTATGGAAAAGCAGAGAGGACAATAGGTGTTTTCTTTTTGTGGTTTCAACTGGATGTTAATCATTACTCTTCTCCTTTCACCGCTTCCCTGTAAAACCACAGTTCCTCAGGGCATTTTTTTAGCATGTGCGCTTTTATCCGCTCTGCCTCGCGCGTGTTTCCAAGTTTTTTATAAAGACGGAACAACTCCAAATCGCGTTTTAAGTGCAGCTCTTCACCAAGTGTTGAACGGACTTCAAAATCATCTGCCGTAATAAGTTCTGCTGCCTTGTTGTAATAATGGACGCATTTTTCCGCATTGTTTTTTATGCGTGCCTGATAAAGTCCGAATGTAGCGCACATATAGCAGTTTGCCGTTACGTTGCTTAAAAAAATATCAAGAATCTTGCCGTTCAGTTTTCCGCCGCCCTCAAGCCTTGAATAAACCAGATTGTTAAAAAATAGCGGCAAATCTTTATGAGTTTTTCTGTAGTCATAAAAAAGTTTTTCAAGCTCAAATGAACAGTCCAGAAGGATTTCCGGGTTGTATGAAACATCTGCAAAAAGCCTGATTTTTGTGCTCAATATGCAAACCTTTACTTCCGCCATTTCCTCAGTATTTGCATTGCTTGTGCATTGCCATAAAAAATCAGCATAATCTGCAGCACGCAAGAATTCTTTCTTTTCAATCAGAATCCGCAGAAAAAGGTCGCAAACATCAAGAAATTCCTTTTTGTTTGAAGGAATAAAAGTTGCTCCAAATTTTTCATCAAAGATTTTCAGAGCCTCATAATATTTTTTTGCCTTGCACAATAAATCCATATATATCGAAGAAACATTGTATTTAAGTCTCTTTCCGTCTGTTTCCTTAAGCTTTTGATATGACTTTTCTGCATTTTTTATTGCGCGGTCACTCTTGTTCATTCTGATATTACAAAGCGCAATGTTGCTCCATATTCCGGCGGAAAAATAATCTTGGGAGCAAATTTCTTGCAACACTTCAAGACAGTCGGCAAAACGGCTCTGCTCAAAATAACAGTTGCCAAGAATATTCATAGAATCAATAAAATATTCCTTGTCTTTTTTTGTGGAAGGAAAATTTACAAATTTTTCCATAAATCGTGCAAAGTATTCTGTTTCTGTCTTGAACGCAGTCTTATAGAAAAAGTCCGCAACCTGTTTAGAGGCAGGATTAAGGCAGGCAGCATTTTTAAGCCAAAAAACGGTCTTTTTATACAGCGCGCATTTTGTTTTTTTAGATTTTTCCTGATACAGCAAGGCGCGGTAAAGATAAGCGAGCATAAGCGCGACATCGCTTGTGTTTTCAATATTGTAAAAAACATAGCGGAATGTATGAACCGCCTTACGCAAGTCATTCAAAAGAACAAAAGTAAGGCCGAGCTGGCATAAAAGCTCATAGTTTTCTTCCTCATCATCGTCCTGATTTTCAAGGAACGCTTCTATCATCTTGTTTGCGCCAATGTAGTCTCCGGCGGCAAGCTGAACGCAGGAAAGGGTACGGACTGTTTCCGCAGTTTTTGACACAAGTATGTCAGTCGGAGAATTTTTTGATTCAGACAGTTTTTTTAGAGTTTCTGTAGCAAGCTGATTTTTCGTCTTCTGTTCTTCAAAAAAAGCGTTTGCAATGGAATGGATTTTTTCAAGACACCTTCTTTCGTTCTCAAAATCACCAAGCAGCTTATAGTAGGCAGAAAGACGATAATAATAAGTGTCTGAATAACGTTCATTTTCGGCAAGGGAAGAATTGTCATTTTCAAAATCCGCAATCTGGTTTTCAATTTTTTCCTTGAAAATTGCAGCGGTGGATTTTCTTACTTCAAGCTTTGCAGCCTTTGAAAAATCGGTAAAGTCTTCAAGGCTGAGTGTAAGCGTAATTTCTGGAAGAAGAGTGTCAATTTTTATGTTGGAAATGGTCTTCTGAGCAAGCGAAAGTTCTGTGTCGGATTCAGTCTTTGTCATTTTGAAGCCTCCGCTTGTGGCATTGCAGAAATAAATTTTGCCGCAGACTTTTCCATAAGGCGTTTTTTATGCACAGCCTTCCGCCTTTTAAACTCTGAGCGCAGCTGGGTATTTTCCATAATTTTTGAAAGATACAAAAGTTTTCTGCGGATTTCAGGAAAATCTTCTTTGCAAGGACGTTTTCTCCAGTCAAACGAAGTGAACCGCTGAATAATCACGTCAATTTCCTGCTTTATAAAGAACGGAATTTCAGCTTCATCTCCGAGCAGCACAGGGCGAACAGAACGCGAAAACTCGTCAAGATAGGAATTAAACACTTCAAGCCTTTCTTCAAAGGTGTTTCCGTCATTTGAATAAACACGGCAGTTTTCAAGAGTTTCTATATAACCTGGGTTTGTCTCGTATAATTTCTGCTTGAAGGTGCGGCAACCGAAAAGCTCGTAAAGCATACAGCCCAAAGAATACATATCCTGAGCGCAGGCAAGAACTTTTTCCGGCGCAAGCCCGCAAAGAATTTCGGGCGAAGCGTAGCCCTCTGTTCCGTGCCATTTTTCAGGATAAAGCCGGATTTTCTCGCGGATATTCTTTTTTGCGTAGCTAGAGGCAAAATCAATCAGAACAACACCGTCACTTTGCCTGCCTGATTTTGCCATAAGATTTGAAGGCTTTAAGTCACAGTGAAAAACACCGTCGTTATGCACAGAGCATACTGCATTAAGAATTTGGCAGAACAACCTTAAACGTTTTGAATATTTTAAGAGCGAAGGATTGCTGTTGTCGAAAAAGGCTTTTTTTAGCTCAATATTAAGATTTTCGATTGCAAGATAGCTTAAAGTGTGTGAGAAAGTTTTTCCTCCGGTTTCAATCAGAACCGGAACATGCGAAAGACGGCCTGCAACAGTTGGCGTATGGCGGTTTGATTTCAGCTCTGAAAGTATTTTATCTTCCCACTCAAACAGTTTTTCATAGTTTAGCTCAGTGTCTATATCAGAAATCCCTGAAATTTGGCAGGAAAAAAGCGGATCAAGACATTTTAGGACAACCTTTTTGTCTGTAACGCTGTCCACAGCACGAAACACAAAAGAAGAATGACCTTCCAGTTTCTGAATTTTGTTTTCATGATTAAACACATTCAAAAGCTCCAGATTTTCAAAACGGTCAAGAATAGCATCTGGGTTTTTAATTGCCTGAACCGCGCAAAAATTTAAATCTTCCTGACAGACACTTTCACCGTCAGAATAATCATCAAAATCAAAATAAAGCTGATTTTCATCTATACACAAATTCGCACTCTCCGAATAATCTTATTTTATAAATAAATTATAACATAATTTCAGCGGATTAGCAGGGAAAATTCTGATTAAAATGCACCCAGTCCGACAGGCAAATATAGTTACTATATTTTAAAATAAAGTAACTATATTTGGAAATTTAGTTACTTTATTTGGGCAATTTAGTTACTTTATTCTGAAAAGCTTTTTCAATAGAAAATAAGTTTTGTTTGACATATTATGTCATTTGGGTAAAAAAAAGATTCCGCCTCCCATTTTCTATAAAAACCAGTTTTTCAGTTTTTCTTCCTCTGATTCCATTTGCTCGCGGAAGTCTTCGATTTGCATTTTTCCTTGCGGAATTTTCATTCCGATTACAGAAAGAGTTCCGCCATATCCGGCAAGTTTATAATTCTGGTCGTTAAAATTTGTTCCGCTGCCGTCTGGAAAAATGAATCCGCCTTTTAAAGTTTTTGTCGTGTGCATATACGAAACAACCTGATACAAATCCTCGCGGCAAACTCCATTGTGAAGTTTTTTGTACTTTGCGTCCAAAATCATTTCGCCTTTCTTGTAAAAATCCGGATAAATGCGCCGGAAATTTTTGTCAATTTCCAGTTCATCGTTCTCATTCTCGAACATGCGGATTCCGCCTGAATGCTCCTTGTTCCGAGGATGAGAAAATCCAATCGGCGTTAAAATTGTGGCAAGATATTCTTCCCAAAGCCACGCGCCGTCAAACAAAAGTCCGTGCACTTTGCTTTTATCCTGATGATATGAATTGTTTTTGTGCGAAAGGATTGCAAGGCAAATTTTTTGAAGCGGAATCCAGTCGCAAAAATATGGATGGCTCACAGATTTTGCGTTCTGAAAAATTATCTTGTTTCTTTCGTGAAAATTATAGCTTTCTGTAACTTCAACAATCTGATTTACAACAGACCTCATCTGCAAATCGGAAAACAAAATCGAAGTTCCTAGTGGATTCGATTTTATAAATTCAATTGTGTGGCGGACAAGCTCTGTAAGCGGATTGTCAAAACTCTGCCTTCGCTCCCGGTATGAAATTTTTCCGGCAAAAGGAATGTTGCGCCTCATATGGTGCGGAATATCGACAACGCCTCTTACATTTGAATCATTGCGGTCAAAAGTCTGGTAAGTCTTGAAAATTCCCTGCGCAATCGCTTTTTTTAGAAAATACGGAAAAAGAAAAATCAAAATGTTAAAAAATCTATCGGAAGAAGCGTTGAAATCAAACTTTAAAAGATTGATGCTGAAAACTTTGCTTAGCATATAATGAAGAAAATTGTCGTTTTCGCCGTCAGCAAAGCGCGAAGTGATTTGAACCTGCGTGTCGCCAACTCCGATAAATCCCATCAAATTTCCGGTTCTGATTTTTAGCTCTTCAAGATTATCTGCGCTGCCGTACATTTCAAAAACGGAAAGCTCGTCAATTCTTCCATAAGACTTGTCGATTGACTGCGGAAAAACAAGAAGATTTTTATTCTGCGAAACAAGTTCTTTTAGCGGAACATTCGCAATTTTTAGCAAATCCCGGCGCGCAAGAGAAATTGCGTTTTTATGAGAATCGTAAAATTCTTCCTTCCGAAAATTATTTGCTTTGCAAAGGGAGGAAAAATTTCTTTCAGTGTTGTCGGTAGTTTTCAGATGAAGCATATTTTATTCTTCGGCTTCAGAAAAATCGGTTTCAGTTTCTGTCTTAAAATACGCATTCTTGAGCCGAGTTAAATTCCCTTCTTCATTTTCCGAACCGCGCAAATATTCCCGCAAAAGTCCGCTTAAATGGTATTCCCACAGATTTTTGAATTTTGTTTCCGTGTCGCCTTCAAATTCCTTAAGTTTTAAGAAATATGCTCCGCCGATATGGTACGAACTTGGAAGTCCGCAAGTATTTGAAATTGCCTTGTTCAATCTTGCCATACGATTTTTCGCTTCGCCTGCAATTTCCTGCGAAAGTCCTGTTGTGTTTCCGTTTTCATCTGTTTTTTCATCGAGCATTGACTGCGTTGCGTCGGCGGTAATCTCCTTAAAGGCAAAACGCCGGCGGAATGCAAAATCCATTGAATCAACGCTACGATCAATGTCGTTCATCGTGCCGATTATATAAACATTTTCAGGAACAAAGAAATGGCCGTAGTCTTTTGCGCGCAAGGCTTTGTCAAACTCGTTTCCAAATGTTTCAAGATTTGCATACTGAGTCCGGATTGTGTGAATTATCTTTTCGCCGCTCTGATGTTTTTTCAAGTCTTCAAAAGAAACTCTGTATCCTGGATCAAGCGCATAGAACAGCTCGCCGAAAATTTTGGAAAGTTCGCCGCGGTTTATTTCATCAATGATGAAGACGAAAGGTTTTGCAGATTCATTTTCAGATTTTTCTTTTATTGAATAATCAACAAGTCCGAAATTTTTCTTCCAATGTTCAATCACTGCTTTTCTGTAATTGTCATGTCCGCGGGACGGAATTCCCGGGAGTCCTTTGTAAATGTTATACAATTGTTCTTTGTTATAAAACTTGGATTTTCCCTGAATCCATTCGCCTTTCTTATAATCGCCATTTTCATAAGTTCTGGTTGCAAGTCCATCTCCGTTTTCATTCAATTCAATGCGGAATGTGCTTTTTCCTGTCAAAAGCGGAATATCCATAAAATTGTTCTCGTTCAGATAATTAACAACCTTTTCCCAAACTTGCTCAAAGTTGTCTGAAACCGAGGATACGTTCATTGCTAACAGTGCCTTTTCGCAGAATTCCTTGAATACACCGTCCTTCCTCTCAAATCCGATTTGTCCGTCCGCTTCATTTTGTACAGGACGCAATCCTTCCACAAAATCCGTGTAGTCATAGCTCGGATGAAACTGGACAAAATCAGTTTCCGCTCCCATTTTTTGTGCAATTTGTTTTGCAAGATAAGTTTTCCCGGTTCCAGGCGCACCGTAAAGAATGAGATTTTTAGAATGTTGCAGTTGTTCTGCAAGGTCGTCAAGTAAAGATGATGTTGGCATATTGGAAGCTCCTATTGAATCTTGTAAAAACTCTTCATATTTCCTCATTCCACATTCAAAAGATTTTTTTCCTGCAGCTTTATTAACTTCTTCAAAATTAGAAGCTTGAAAGATTTTTTCTTTTGCTTTCATATATTCGTCTATGTCTGAATATTCAAAAATTGACATTTTATAAATATCTGGAATATTTTCTAATTTAGCTGGTGCAGAATTCAATGCGCTACAATAAGAATTAATAGTATTTGAAGCATATTTATTTCCATCTTCTTTAATTTGTTTATTTAGCCAAGTTCTAAATCTTTCTTTATTATTCACATTTTTCTCCACAAGCGGATATTCTGACAGGTTTGTTTTTTCAAGTGCAGATTTTAATTCGTCTCTAAGTTTCCAAATAAAAACTCCAGGCATATCCTTCTCATAAACTTTTTTGCCAATAAAAAGAACAGGCCAACGGACATCTGTTCCTTCCTCAGAGTAAGGATTCTTGCAGCCTGTTTTTTCAATGACTCTTTTTGAAAGAGCTTTCGCAACTGCAATATATGAACTTGCGGTCTTTCCGTATTTTTCAGCAAGGACTGTGCATGTAGCAGCTCCTCCAATATCAAGAAATCTTTTCATCATGCACATCGAATTAAAATCAAATATTTCTTTATTCTGCAAAAGGCTTAACCAATCATCCTCTGTAATTTCAGGATTGTATTCTTGTAACGATGGCCACCAATCATTATTTTCTTTCATCTCTTTCTCCTCTCATCTCTCCGACTTCTCGAACATCTGCTCTAGCAAATATTTTCCGGCGGAGGTTTTGAAAATGTTCTGCTTCATTGTGGGGAGCGAGGCGCGCTGGCAGTAGCCTTCCATTAGGTTCACAATGTAGTCGGCTTCAACTAGGATTTGGAAGTCAATTCCGTTGATTGCGGTGTATGTGTGGTGGTGGCCGATTATGTAGCAGATTCGGTCAACGTCCCGGGAAAGTAGCGAAAACGGCTCAAGCAGGCGGCGTGCGATCGCAGGTCCTTCTTCTTCCTGGTGCTTCGGCTGGCTGTTTCCGTATTTTTCCTTGCTCGCCTTTACGCCGATGTCGTGAAGATACGCAGATGCTTCCGTTATAAAAAGTGTGTGAGCGTCAACGTTTTCCATCTGCGCAATCAGGCGGCTGTAGCCGTGAACCGCCATAAGATGATGAATGTTCGGACCGTCCGGGTCGTAGTCAAAAACTGACTTTAAAAGAGAATTGAAATCCATATCTTGCGTTGCCATAAAAACTCCAGTTGAAAGATTATTTTCACTGAATTATAGCACAGTTTTTGGCAGTTTAAAATATGGCAGAGGTTCCTGGATTTTTCTTCTGGAAAGAGTGCTGAAAATTCTTATAACAACTCATGCATATTATAATTCAATATCGAAATACAATATCAGAAAATTTTTATATCAAGCGGTACATTTGAAGCAATTCTTTATTATCTTTTGACATAACTTCACTGTCTAAGAATTTGAAATGCTGTGATTCATAAAAATCTGTCAGTTTCTTTATTTTTTCACATTCAAGAAAAACAATTTTTCCACTTGTAAGATTCAAAACATTTTTTACCTGTTTTAGAACGATATCCATTAGGTTTGAGCCATTCAATCTTATATTTGAACTAAAATTCCGACTGAACTGAGCGATAAGAATTGCAGGAACTTTATACGAGGCAGAGTCTTCATCATAATAGCTGAAACGACTTATCTGCTTTTGTTCAGTTTTTGACAAAGAACTGATTTTTATTGTCAGCATTTTAGTTGCCAAAGTGAAATAACCAAGAACCTCTAATGCTCCATCTGTAGAAACCACAATATATGTAGATGATGTGTTAAGCTTGCAAGATTGAACTGCTTTTTCCTTAAAGAACTGCTCAACATCTTTGTTTATGGAAGAAAAAGAATATGCCATTTTTATAAACAAATCTTCTCCGCCTTCCATATCAAGCAGTTCAAAAAGCCGGATTATCTCAAAGCTATTTTCTTGAAGCATTAATTAACTCTTTGATTTTTTCTTTTGAAAGTATTTCGATGTTTACATCCTTAAGCGGAGGATTTTTTTCTTGTTCAGTAAATAATTTTACGAAATTACTGGCTTCTTTCTTAGAACTAATAACAAATGATTTTTTCAAACTTGATGTAGCCATACAACACCTCCTTTTCAGAATCTAATTAAAATATATACTGTTTTTATTTTACCGTCAATTAATTGACTTTTTTCTTTTTGAAATAGTTGTGAGCATCAAGAAAACCTGAAATAAAATCCAGCCTGCAATAATTAATAATGGATTGAACTGAAAGATTTTTTAATTAAATTATGTATTTCTGTACATAAAGATTCTTGTACAGATTCCAAATTATTTTTCTTAATTATTTCTATTGAGAATAAATCTATAGAATCACATGATAAAGCACTAGCAAGCTGTTCAATCATCTGTACAGAAGGAAACTGCTTTTCGGCTTCGATTTTTGAAATATAGTTTGGTGAAGTACCGATTTTTTCAGCTAGTGCAGCTTGAGATAGATTTAATTCTTTTCGCCTTGCTTTCATATTAACTGCAAGAACTGTCCTAATATTAGTCATAACACAATTCTAATAAGTTGGATTTTTAATTTTCTTCTATTATAACAATCGATTAAGTATTGAAAAATGAATAATTAGGGCTTATAATCTTAAATTGTTTCAAAAATAGAATTATTAAGTTGGTTATAAAAACATGAGAAATTTTGTTACATCAATGATATATAGTTTAATAATGTCCTTACTTTCAGTAGCTGTTATATTCTTATTACAAGCTCCGTTACTGACATTTGTATACTATGGTTTTATTTCTGCTTCAAATAATGCAGTATTTATTGCAAATATTATTAATAAGATTGTAGATACAGACATTACAACCATTGCAATAATGGCTAGGCAAATTATATTAACACTTGCTTTCATTTTCACTTTGTTTATTTTTATATCAAAGATCATTCATATTTTCTTGAAAGAAGAAAAGCTTATAAAACCTTATTACATTATATTCTTTTTCCTTACAACAATACTCCCTGTAATACTTATTTTTTTATCAATATTCCTAAAAGTAAAATTGACTATTTTAACAATCATAATAGAACTTGCTTTCTTTGTATTAAATACAGTATTGATCATTTTATCAAAAAAAATATTTCCCGAAACAACTAGTATAGAATATAGAAAATATCTTTTTAAAAACGGAGTTAGTTATGAATAAGTCAATAAAGAATTTGTTCGCTTTTTTCGCAATTGTTTTACTAACGTTTAATATTATATTTGCACAGAATTCTAATTCAAATGCTACAGGAAAAGGAAAAATTGTTATTGTTGTTCTTGATGTTTCAGGAAGTATAAAAAAACAATTTCCAGACATTACTAAAATAATTGATAAAGCAATTAATAAAAACAGGCTTAATGTTGGAGATTATTTTGTATTAATTCCTTTTGGAAATTCTGCTCTTCCGATGTACTCAGGTCAATTAATGAGAGAAGAAGATAAAACATCCATTTCAAATACATTAAAGTCAATGAAAGCTGATAATGATTTTACAGACATTGGAACTGCAATAAAAACAGCTTTAAATTATATTGTTGATTTGAAAAATGCTGATTACAATCTATATGAACCATTAGTATTATTCATTACAGATGGTGATATAACTACTCCAACTTCAAGTGAATTTCATGCACAAAATGTTGAGCAGATTTTTAATAATCCATTAATTGGAAATAAATATTTATATAATGGATGGTATTTTGTTGGAATCGGGAAAAATCTTCACGATTTGCCATTAATTGCAGAAAAATCAGGACGCGAGGATTATTTATTAAGAATAGAAGATTTGGATAAACTTGACTTTATGCTTGATGACTGGATTTCTAAAATTCCAGAATCACAACCAATCGAACAAGGTGAAGTTTTATTTGATAATTTCAGATTAAAAACATATAAATTAAAACAAGGAAAAACCGTAAAAGTAGTTTCGTCTGCTGATAAAATTACTTTTGACATATTAAATACATACAAAAAAACTCCTGCAAACATAGATTTTAAGTCAGCAAACGCAAGTTTCCAAACTGATGACAGAAAAACAACAATTCCAATAAAAATTACGACAGAAGCTGGAAATATTCAAATTCCTGCAATGCAAATTTATGGAACAACTTGTGCGTTTTCTCCAGAATCAGAAATTAAAGGAAAAGGTATTTTAAAAGTTCATTTTGTCGCAAATATCAATGGCTTAGATAAACAATTTGATGAATCTTTCAAAATCGAAGGAAAAACTGCTTCAGAGCTTTTATTTGAAAAAATATTTTGGCCGTTAATTATCATTTTAATAATAATTGCATTAATAGCTGCATGGATAATTATTAAAAAATTCATGCCTGTAAAAATTGTAATGGAAGTTATAGGAAATGGAACACAAAAACAACGTTCTGTTTCAATAAAAATAAAGAAACGTGTTGAATTTGGTTCAAAACCAGGACTTACATTTAAATTGGATTCAGAATTATTTTCTCCTGTTGTAGGACAAATACAAAGACTAAATGCAAATAAATGGCAGATTATTCCGCGTGATTATAATGCATTTGAAGAAGGAAACAAAAAACTTAATTATGCACTTGGTTCAATTTTGAAATTAAAAACAAAAGATGATTCAACTGTTTCTATTAAGTTTAGAGAAGTAAAAAAATAAAGGTACAAGCGATGATAGATACAACTCGATATTTTATAATTTGGATAATTATTACATTAACTATTGCAATCCTTTCGCTTATAACATATTTATGGCTTTCTAAGGCAGCTAGATTTGAAAATCGCAAGAAAGAAATAGGCTGTGGAATGATTTTATGTACATTGTCTGTAACCAGTTTAATGATTCTTCCATTACTTTTTTCTAGAATAGATTTAAGTGCAATAGGAAAGGAATTATTTGATTCTATTCAATTTGCTGAAATAGAAGCTGAAGATGCTAGGAGAAAATTGACTCTAGCTCCTTTTGTACGCCCCTTTGCACATTTTCTTGCAGCAACAGAATTAAAATACATAATGATAATAATAATTGGTATCACAGCATTAGTTTCAATATTAATTATTATTTTTACTATTAAAATTATCTTTTTAATTAGAGAACCCAAAAAACAACAAGAAAACAAATCAAATAAAAAGCATTTGTTTGAATATAATCCAGAAATTGTAACAAATCTAAATAAAACTAAGTAGGAAATAAGAAAATGGCAGAAATGTATCAACCAACACTTGTAATTGGACTTGGCGGAACAGGAAAAAATATAATACTTGCACTCAAAAAAATGATTGCGGAAAACTGTGAACACGGAATGGCAGACTTTCCATTTTTAAAAATGCTTTCTATTGATACAGACCGTGCTATGCCACATGCACAAAGTGCAATAAAAACAGTGAAAGATGAATCTTTATATTTAAATCCAAATAGAGAAGTATTTCAGTTACAAGCAAATTTTGGAATTGCTCCGGACTTAAACGATTACCCTCAGATTCATGATTGGTTTCCTGATTCGTTAAAAGCTAATCTTAGACCAGCTGAACTTTCACGTGGTGCAAGTCAGAAAAAACCTATAGGCCGTTTTACTTTTGCATGGAATGCTAGCGAAATATATGAAGAAATATATTCTTTTATGCGTGCACCTGTCGATGTAAAAATAGCTATTGATAAAAATATTGGCTCTAAACTTTCAAAAGAGATTAACGTATTTATCTGCGGTTCTGTTTGTGGCGGAACTGGTGCCGGAACATTCTTGGATACGGCATATTTGGTAAGATACTGCAATCATATTGCCGGCTCTGGCTATCAAGTTAAAATATTTGGCATGCTAGCCTTAGCCTCTATGTTTGACTATATACAAGGAACAGCAAATGTTCGTCAAAATTGCTATGCATCATTGATTGAACTTGATCATTTTATGAATAAAATTAACTGCGAAAATCCTTATCGCTCTTTTATTCCTGCCTATAAAGATTTTAAACCAGATTATACAACAAGTGGTTCAACAAAACCTTTTGATTATCCATTTTTATTTGATAATTTTGGAAAAGGAGTTGCGCTTAATTCACAAAGTGCATTCTCAGAAATGGTTGCAAGATTTATTTATCTTCTTACAGGTCATGAACTCGGTACTCATTGGACTTCTATGTATAACAATGTTATGGCAAATCTCGAGCGTGAATATAAAAATCTGAACAATAAAGATATTCATTATAGCGGAATGGGTACATTTTCAATTCTTTATCCAAAAAGAATGATTGTTCAGCTTTGTGCATATAACCTATCTAAAGAATATCTTAATAAAATACTTGATGACTCATATAATCCACAAGAGATTGAACAACTTGCTAAAAGCTTCTTAAAAGAAATAAAAATGAATCCCCTTACGACACAGTTAGAAGATTCTTTTGATATATTTGAAGAACAAACTGGTTTTAAAGGTTCTTTTAAGGATTATATAGAAAATGCTATTTCTGATTTTGAAGAACAATCTGAAAATACTGATAAAAAAGATTTAAAAGATGAACTATTAAGATGGAAAAAAGATATTGATGAAAAAGTAATAGAATTTAGAAATAAAAATTCTTCAAGAGCTGAGCATTTAAGAGAAAACTTCCTTAGCCAATTATCAAAAGAATTAGAATTATTATTAGATTTGCATGAACATAAACTTGGAATTAAAAAGAATTCAGATAGAACTGATTTAGTTGATAGAGGCTCATTAGTTCGTGCTGCTAATTTTATTGACTGTTTGATAAAAATTTTTACAGAATCAAAAGATAAATATCGAAGAATCAGGAATGATGCAGAGTGTACAATGAAAAATCTTAATGGAGATTTTGAAACTGCACTTTCTGATTTTGATGAAGCTACTGATAGTATTTTTGCAACTAAGAAAAAAATTAGAAATTCACTAGAAAATGTACTGGATGTTTGTAGAAATTTATTTAACGCACAAAAACAAAATTTCATTGCAGATTGGTGCTATCAACTTTTTACTGATATTCTATGGAATGATGTTCCAAAATATGACGGACTTATAAAGGAACTTGAAAATTATAGAAATAAATATAGAAAAGCAATTTTAACTTTTAAAGAAATTGATTCTGATATAACAAAATTTCTTGAAGACAACAGACGCTTTGAGCCAAATCCATTATTTGCTGTTATTTTTGATTATGACAAGGACGTTATTAAAGCGTATCAAAAACTTCTTGAAGAAAAAACAGAGGAATTTATTTTCGGAGAATTAAGTGATTCAATCACACAAGAAAGTGCCTTTGGAAAAGAGTATATTGGGGCAGCAAATAAAACAGTTTCTCTCGTTAATATAGATATTCTTAATGCAACTGAAAAATTCTTCTTTGAGCTCATAAATAAGGTTAATATCGCTGATAGAATACTTGAAACACCAGAAATTAGTGACAGATTAGAACAAGGAACATATTTTGAGGCAACTCCTATTTATCTTGGTGTTGAAGATACTGTAATGAACAGAGAAGGCCTTACTTTTAAGGATTCAACATTTTTTGCTATTTCAATACCTGATGAATACGAAGGAAAGCCTTGCAAAGATTTAAAAGGTATTGTTCGAGGAAACGGTGTAAATGCAATCTGCCCTATGGAACAGGATCCAGAAAAGTTTCAAAAAGAACCTTGCCCAATGTTTAATCATTGTCTTAAACAGAAACTTCTTCATCATGCTCCAAATAATGTTGCAATTACACCTACATCAGAAATTTCCGAAGTAAATATTATGCATTCAATTGCTGGCTATCCTTTATATTCACTTTCTTCAGTTATGAATAACTGCAAGAATATTTATGTTGAAGCAAAAGCAAAGCAGCAAAAAGAAAATGAAGAAAACGGAACTGAATATGAAGAAATTAATATGTTCGGACCATTACAGTTTGATGCACTAGATGAGAAATCAATTGATCCAAGAAAACAGTTTAATAATTTTAGAAAACTTTTGATTGTTGCATATATTGCAAAACGTCTTCATGTACAACCGCTTTCCATTGATTTCGTAACTGAACGTGATTTAGCACAGGATAGAAAAGATAAGCCAGGATTACATCTCGGCAATTCATTAAATGAAGTTATGATACGTTTCCAAAGTTCAAGAACAAAAGATAAAAATGATATTGAACAATTTACAAAGGAAACTGAATTACTCATAAATGATATAAAAAATGACTCTAATACAAAAAATACATTTTGTAATTGGTCAAAAGAAACATACGAAAAAATCAAAAATAATTTACCATCTGGATTTGTACAAGATGATTTAGATCTAATGAACGAAGTTGTTTCAGAATTGTGTAATATTACTTTGATTGAAAAGAAAACTTTATCTAGTCGTTTGGGGTAAAAAATGTTAGGTCAGCGAGAAGTAATACTTGTAGGTTTAGGAAAATTTGGTGAAACTGTCTCAAATAATCTTGTTCATATAATAGATGAACGAAGGGTTCAGCTTGGAAAAATTGCAAATTCTGTAATTCTACATACTATTAATTTTGCTGATGATGAAGTATTTCATTCAACTAATTATATGAATAAAATATCGGAAACTGTAAAAGATAGTTCTGCTTTTAAGAATGGTGAAAAATTTGATTTCATTTTTACAGGGGATTTTTATGAAAATGCTACTTCCAAATATGCAATTGATTTTGCTTATCTTCCTTATCTCTTGGAGCAAACTACAGCATTTAAACTAGGTGAAATAATTGGATTCTTTACTTTTGCAGCAGAACTTGGAATAACAGAAAAAATTCCAGATGAAACTCTCGCATTAATATGCAAACACTTTAGTCATTTGGATACGATTAATAAAAAAGACACTTATCAAGTTCCTTATAAAACAGTAATGGATAAAACATTTAAAAATGTTGATTCTTCTGCAGGCCCCTATAATCGTAATTATATTCTTGTAACACCAGGGAAATCTAATGTTGTAGCAAATGAAACTGGAATAGTTTTTGCGGAAAGAATCTTTTACGAACTTTACTATCTAGAAGAAAAACTGAGTGAACAAAGGCATAATCATATAGCCGCAATAAACAATAGAGAAAATTCTGATAAGAATTTGTCATGTTTTTCAATGGTTCAGATACCAAGAATCAATGAAGTTCAGAAATATTATTTAAAATATTTATTTGAGGAGAAAATTGTTTCTTCATTTCTACAAGAGCCAATAAAAGGTACAGATGGTGAATATTATTTTTCAAAATTTTTTGAAATGATAGATATATCTTATAAAAATGATAATTTCCCTATAGATAGAGCAGTAAAACTTTTTATAAACCGATATATTGAAAGATTTTCACATATTCTCACTTATTACATTAGCAATGTTCGTTCTGACTTTAAGGAATATATAGAAGATTGTAAAAAAAGGCTGGAAAAGACAATTTTCGACAGTCTTCCACTTTATGATGATTTTGCACACAAAGAAATTGATTATTTTTTCATTACATTAAAGTCCGGATTTGAAAATCTTTTTAAAGTAGATAGACTAAATGGAAACTTAAAAACTTATATCCAATTTGTTGAAGCTTTACAGAATAAATTAGAACAATGGCAAAATTCACTAAAATCAATATCAGAAGCCTCTGAACTTATTGAACTAGAACACGATTTCGAAAAAGCAACTAAAAGAATAGAGCATTTACAAAAAAAGAAAATACTTTCATTTATATTATTCAGAAATATTAGGCAAAAACTCATAGAAAATGCTATTCTTTCTTTACCAATTGAAAAATACCTTGAATCTCTTATAAAACAAAAATTAGCAAATTCTTTCTACGAATATTGGAATGCTCTCATTGAAATTAAAAAATCACCTATTGAGGAATGCAAGCATATTTTAGAAAATCTAAATAATCTTCGCACAAGATTTGAAGAAAAAGAGCAATATTTATTAAACAAAATCAAGTTCATCGAAAACATGAATGATTCTTATTATATACTTCCAATGTTTGAAGTATCTGATGATTATAAAAAACTTTTACAAAGAATTAAAAATAGAAATTTTGGTCCACATAATTCACAGCGTATAAAGGATGCTGTTTCAAACGCATTAAAGCTCTATATTGCAGACAAAGATATTTATGGAATAACACAAAATCCAACAGAGTTTATTAACTTTATTGAAAATTATATTCAAAATAATAAAAAACTATTTTCTGACACCGAAGAAAAAATCGATGAGTTTTACGATTTCTCAAAACGTGCAGTTGAAGAAACTAAATACAAAACTGAAAATATAAACAGTATTTCATTTGAAACATCAGGAACATCTCTTTTCCAAAATGAAATAATATTAATTCCAAATAATCTGAAACCAGACTGTCTAAGTGAAGAATTTGATTCTAAATTTGAATCATCTCTTGAAAAAGTTGAAATCCCAAAAGATTTTACAATAGGTTCTGTAATATATTTTAAGGATTATCTTTACATGAGTCAAAAAGATATGAAGAAAAAGAGTTTCCTAGAAAATTATAAAAATCTCGAAACTTCAGAACAAAAATATGATAATTCTTTAGAAGAACAGCCTGCAGCTAGTGAAAGCAATACAATTGGACAAACAAATACAAATGAAAAAGCGTCTGATTTATGGAAATATACTCGTTCCGCGCTAATGTTTTATATACAGTCTGAAGAATTAATAAATCTTTATAACAAAATTTTCAAAGAAAATAAAAATATATTAACGGATGAAGAAATAGATCATCTTTCACAGACAATTCAATTGCAAGAAGCCTTAAAAGAATTGTCTGAAGAAAAACTTTCAGAATTTGCAAAGGACAATGATATACGTCTTTGTGATAACCGAGAAAAACAAGAAAAATTAATTTTAAGCGAACTTAAATAAAGGTAGAGAAAAAAATGGAAACTATTGTAGGAATTGATTTAGGCACAACAAATTGTTCGATAACAGCAATAAATGAAGATGGAAAAACAAGACTCATTAAAAATAAATATGGTGAATATATTACTCCTTCTGCTGTATATTTTGGGAAAGAAAAAAATGAGTTGCTAATTGGAAAAGAAGCAAAAGAGAAATCAAACACAGATCCAGACAATTTAGTGCTTTTTGTAAAGCGGGAGATGGGAAAGAAGAAAGATGAAGTGCGAGGAGAAAATAAAGGATTTGCTCCATATCATCCTTATGATTTCTGGGAAAAAAATTGGGCGCCAGAAGAAATTTCGGCTTTAATATTGAAACAACTAAAAGACGATGCAGAAAAAGAACTAGGAACTAAAATTAACAAAGCTGTAATTACTTGTCCTGCATATTTTGGTGATGCCGAAAAAAATGCAACTAAACAAGCTGGAGAAATTGCAGATTTTGAAGTACTCGAGGTAATTCCAGAACCTACAGCTGCTTCTCTTTCTTATGCTGCCCTAACAAAGAAAAATGAATCTGTTTTAGTATTTGATTTAGGTGGAGGAACTTTTGATGTAACGATTTTAAAAATTGACAATTCAGAAAACGGAAGAACTGTTAATATGATTGCAACCGATGGAGATCATAAATTAGGCGGTAAAGATTGGGACGATTATATAATGAGTTATATGGAAGATATGTTTGAAAAGAAGTGGCATATCGAATTATATAGCGAACCAAGGAATCTAACATCTGTAATGTATGGTAAATTAAGAATTGATGTTGAAAAAGCAAAAGTTGCCCTATTTAAAGAAAATACTAATTCAACTGCAATCACAATAGAATATGGCGGAAAGAAATTAACACAGGAAATATCTAGAGATTTATATGCTCAAAAAACATCAAAACTAACAGAACAATGCAAAGAATATTGTAATATCGCATTAAAAGAAGCCGGCATGAACTGGAATGATATAGATACTATTCTAATGATAGGTAGCATGAGTAACTGCACAACAATCCAAGAAGCTCTTAAAGGTTGGTCTGGAAAAGATGTAAAATTTGGACTTATAAATCCTAAAACTTGTGTAAGCGAAGGTGCTGCAATCAAAGCATATATTCTTGAAGGCGGAAATACTGTAAAAATTATAGAAAACCAAAATAGCCATGCTGATGATTTTGAACAATCTGATGAGATAAAAAAAGAAATTGATAAAGAACAAGTCTATGGAAAAAGAATTGAACAAAAATTTAATAATGAAATCAAAAGTGTTCTTTCCTCATCTATTGGTATATTAGCAAAAAAGGATGGAACTTCATTTGTTTATAAACTATTAAAAAAGAATATGTCATATCCAACTGAAAGAAAACAAGTATTTAGAGTTCCTACTGATAAAGCTAAGGTTCAAAACATAACTGTTTATGAAGGTGAATCTGAAAAACCTGAAAATTGTAATTTATTAGGAACAGTGGAATTAGAACTTAATGGCAAACTAAGTTATGGCGAGCCTATAGAAGTTACTCTTATAAAAGATAGAAATGGTATATTACAAGTTGAAGCGATACATCAACAGTCTGGCATTTACATAAAGTCTGAAATAAAAAGAGAAAATGGTCTTTCAGAAAATGATGTAAAAAATTCTGCTAATGAAATGGAAGAATTATGGCTGGCGTAAAAATGGATTTAGATGAAGAAATATTCCTGGCAGATAATAATGATTCATCTGAGATTTTCTTGGCTGATGAGGCACCTTCCCTCTATAAAAGCAACCCCAAAAATTTGCCAGCAGAACAAAATACAGGCAATGAAAACTCATATGAAGTTGATAAAATTTATACAATATTAAAAATCTCTGAAAAACCGGAAAAAGTAGATTTTAAGGAATATTTTAAATCCAATCCAGAACTCTTTAAAATTGTAGGAGTTGATTATTATAAAACTTTAAATTCTGAACAATACTTACAGTTTGAAAATAAATGTGAAAGACTTATTTCACAGGCAAAATCTATATGGAATTCGCCAAAGCAAAACTATAAAATTGCAGGGCTTGATGATGCACTTGGAACATTAAAATCAATTTTCAGAAATGAAAATGCAACAAAAGGATACATCTTAGAAATAAAACGTACCCTAAATAGTCAAATGAATTCCTTTCTAAATCAAAAACTTAAAGATGGGATTTTGGAACTTTCTGAAATTCAAGAATTACTAGAAATTGCATTTTCGATTCATTTGGTATCTAATTCTGAAAATGGAAAAAAATCCATATTAAATTGGATTAAAAAAGCTCAAGAAAATAAAAAATTTAAAATCGAAATCTACACAGAAACTTTTATCCGTAAGATTAAAGATAAAACAACTCCATTCGAACGATTTAATACTGATTTCTGTAAGCAAAAACTTTTTAACAATTACAAAAAGCTTGTCAAATTAAATGAACAAATCTTTGGTGAAGAATCCCATAAGACAAATGATGAACTTTACAAAGAAATGTATAAAGTGCTAATTGGTGAGCAATTATTAATTGATAATGTGAAATTTTATAAACAGAACTTTTTTGAAAAAGAAAAGGCATCATTTAAGGGGAATTTTTCCTTACCTCATAGTGATGAGGAATATTATTATTATAAAGGAACTGCAAAAAATTTATATCAGCTAACAGAAGAACAATGGAATGAGTTTGTTCGTTTAGAAAACTTGAAAAAAGAGAATGATGCTTCACTTGCTTTTATAATGGGTACAGAAAAAGCTGTAACATTAACTTCTATAGCAGATTTACTAGAAGCAAATCCTAACATGGCAGTAAATAGAATTAAAGCTGGCGATGTAGAAACTTATCTATCCCATATTGGACAGATTAAGATATCGAAGGAACTTTCTGCAAAAAAAGAAGAATTAAAAAATGATTCTGACTTCTTATTACAGACTGTAGTAGCTTTATTACGTGGCGTAGATTTGAAAAACAAAGAAGAAGAGGACGAAATAAAAGAAACTGACAGCCTCATTCCTATGATTGAAAGAAAAACTTCTGCGCAGGAAATTATTTCTTATCTGCTTAGACGAAAACAATTTGAAAGATTAAATAAGAAAATACTTTCAATTAATGCACAAGAACATATTGAATTAGAAAAGTACCTTTTTAGTATTGGCATGAGTTTCCAAAAGGTCTGTTTAAATTATCTAAATGAATTCCTAGAAGAAAATAATGCTACAGTTTATAAAAATATGTATGAAACTTATGCAAGATATTTAACTGAAACTTTAGCAGAACAAAAAGACTCTATAACGTTTATGTTTGTTCTAAAACCTGTTATTAATAGGGGCTTTGAATCTGGACTTGTTTCAGACATATTTATGAAAAATTTTTCTGAGAAAGAACAAACAATGAATGAAATATTACAAGCAGAAAAAAATACTTTCTTTGAAAGTCAAAATAAAAAACAAAAAAAATCCTTTTTTGGATTTAAGAATAAATGAGAGGATTAAATATGATAGAAGAAGAAAATATCAAAGAAGAACATTTGGAAGATGAAGCTAGTTATACAGAATCTACGGTTGAGAATAATAACTTTGAAGAAGAAGCTGTTAAAACTGAATTAGCTCTGGAAACAGAAGACACAGTAAAGAAAAAATCTTTTAACCTTTCCAAGTATTCTATTGGCTTTATAATTAAACTTATAGTTTCATTTATTTTTTCTATTCTTGCTTTAAAGTTTATTTTACCTTCTAGTGACAGTGATGTTTTTTATAAACTATACTTTGTTTTATTCATAATTTTTGAACTTGGAGTAATTCTCTGTTATATATTAACAAACAGAAGCATTTATTTATTAAAAATATTCTCAAAAAATGTCATTAACGATAATGGACGCTATTCGAGTCTTAATTCTAATGATAATCAAGTTAACAATATTTGTAATGCATATAAAAAATCATTTTTAGTTAGTGATGATGAAGATTATCATAAGACAAGAGCAAACTCGGATTTATATTTTGGTTCAGAAACTTGGTTACAAGACACAAATCAATTACCAATTCAGGCTTTCTTAAAAATTATTCCAGGAACATTTATTGGTTTTGGCATACTTGGGACCTTTATCGGATTTGCCGGCGGATTGAGTTCTATTAATATTGCAGATTCACAAAGTCTTTTGGATAGTGTACAGATATTGTTAAATGGTTTAAGAAATGCATTTAATACTTCAATTGTCGGAATGCTTGCGTCAATGTTCTGTAACTTTGTGTTAATTCATCCTCTTTTTAATGAATTAGATACTGTATCAAAAAAATTCTGTGATTATCTTGATAATCAATTCTATGTTACAGAAGTAGATGCTATGGCCATTATTGATGAAAACAATAATAAGATTCCATTCCCTGTAGTGCTAACACAGATTCTAACTAGATTGGAAGGAGTTTCATCAAATATTAATTCTATGGGTCTCACAATTGGGGACCAGGTAACTAAATCTGTTAAAGAAACTCTCGACAAAACTATTGAGAAAATTATTAAAGAAGAAATTCAGAAACTTAAGACAGATTTAACCTCCTCTATAAAATTGCTCGAAGAATGTCAGACTAGTTTACAGAATGCACCACAACATTTGAAAGAGGCTGCAACTATTATAGAAAATTCTGCAAAAAATTCATCTGAAATATTTGAAAACTTCAGTGAAAGCTTAATTGATATAAAAAATGCAGTTGCTTTATTACCAGATGATTTTAAAAATGTAAATAACTCATTTAGTAGTACAGTTAATAAACTTTCTGATAACCAATCTACTTTAGCAACAGCTATTTCTGAAGCTTCAGAAGCTTTTGAAAAAACAACAGAAATCAGTCAATCACTTTCAAATTCTTATGAAGAACAGACTAAGAAAATAGATGAATCAATTTCTAGATTCTCTGATATTCTTACAGAATACAAAGAAACAAGCAAAGAAAGTAAAGAACTACTTGAAGGTTATAAAGGCATGGATATCAATATTGCAAAAATTTTTAATCAGATTAACGAAAATACAGAAGGCTATTCAAAGATTATTGGAGATAGTCTTGAAAAATATCTTAAAGGTTTTAAAGAATCAACAAAGGATATTTCAAAACAGTTTGCAGATGCAACTTTAGCTTTGAGTGAAGAAGTTCGACGCTTTAACAGTGCAAAAGATTCAATAAAGGCATAGTATATGAGAACTAAACGATTTAGATATTTTGAAAGTGATGGTGGATATGACTTATCAATAAGTGATTTGATGTCTGCCCTTTGTTGCATATTTATTCTTGTAACAATTTCAATCGTTGCATCTTTAAAAGAAAAAAACTCTCTTGCTGATAAATATCAAGAATTGCAACAAGATTTATTTTTAGATTTACAAGACGAAATGGGTACAGATTTAGAAAAATGGGGAGCAACCATAGATCCTGATACACTCACGATTCGTTTTTCAAGTGATGATGGTTTTGATGCTAGAAGTCCAGAATTAAAATCTGGTTATAAAAAAGTACTTCAAGAATTTTTCCCAAAACTAGTTTCTATTCTTCAACAAGATAAATATAAAAATGAAATAGAAGAGATACGTATTGAAGGTTTTACAGCACCAGACAGAACTGACCCACATGGAGAAGGTAGTGAACACGATTATACATCTGGTATCGAATTAAGCCAGGAACGGACAATGAACGTTCTTTTATATTGTTTAGAAAATACAAAATATTCACAAGAAACAGATCCTAAAAAGAAAGAAGCGGAAAAAGAATGGATACGAAAGCATATCGTTTCAAATGGTTATTCACTTTCACGACCATTAGGTAGTGACGGAAAACTAATTGAAGAGAATAGAAAATTGACGAATAAAGAAAAAGCTGCCTCTAGACGTGTTGAGTTTAGAATTAAAACAAACTCAGATAAGATTGTTCAACAATTTCAAAAAAATAAGGAAACGAATTAATGGAAAGCATTACTGCTCTTGAACAATTAGAAGAAAAAATTTCTCAAATCAATAGTTATGCACATGAATACAATGATTTCATGTCAAAAAGAAGAATTACTACTATAGAAAAAAGAATATCAGAGATAAAAGATACTTTTAAGATTGATTATACAAAACCTATGGAAATGACTGAAAAAGAGAAACAAGAATTAAAAAAAATTATTCTAGATTTTGTCAAAGGGAAAAAAGATAATTTTAATACTCATTATATTCAACTATTAGCATGGCATATACATGAACTAGATGCACTGCCTGTAAAAAAGCATGGTGTATTACAAAACGTTACATTTCTAGAATATGCACCAAGTTCATTTATTCCAATAACAGCAACAAACAGAATATTCACTTTATTTTTACCAAGAAGAATCGAAACTGAAAAAGTATCAACGGCGTTAGTTTTGAATTATTTAAATAATTATGAGTATGCCTCTCCAAGATTTAAGAGTGTTCTAAATTCATACTTAAAATGTATACATTTTTCAAAAAATACAGATGTATATTTTAATTTTGCAAATGTAATAAAATACATCGAAAAAAAAACTCCATCTTCTAAATTAGATTATTTTAAAAGATTAAAAACAATGGGCATTCGTGAAAATACAATTCAAACAAAATACTTTATTGATGCATTGAAAGGATATTGAAACTATGAATATAAAAACATATTTTTATCCATATAAAATACAAAAAAATGAGAATATGCAATTAAGTTTGATTCCCAATTTTGAAAATAAAAAGGACTTGCTTTTTGAACAGTTTGCGTTATTAAATGCAATGCTACAATTTGGTTATATACAATTTTCTGAAGGACAATTTAAAATTACAGATAAACAAATTATTGATTTTTATAATTATGCTAAAACAACAGTACTAAAAAATATTGATATTAACAAATACTATGCATTGCTTGAAATTTCAGAACCTTATATAAAACAAATCCCAACAATAACAGAAAAAGAAAGGTTCATCTCTGATTCATATCAAATGAATGTTGCTTGGGAAAATGATACTTCAACAGGAAAAATGAAAAGTGCACCAAAGTCCTATAAAAGAGATGGATTAGAAATATACAATTTTGAAGATGAAAAATTAGGAAGCATTTTTCCAGAATATTTTGAATTGTATGAAATTATTGATAATGCTAATCTTAATTGGAAAGTTTGGACTAAAACAAAACGTTATTCATTTCTCGATACTTTAGTTGAACTTTCAAGAAAAAGAAAATTTATAATTTCAGATGAATTATTACAAGCACATGAACACATAAACTAAAAGGAGTTTTAATTATGAAACGAATTCTTATTCTTCTTTCATTTCTTTTATTAACAGTCGCTCTTTATGCAGAAAAAATTACGTTTCAGACAGGAGATGCTTTTGGAACATCTAATGCAGATTATTTTTATCCAAAAGATATTACATTTACTGGTTCTCGATTAACTGTAACATCAGTAAAGAAAATTGAAGATAATCTATGGTGTTTTACACTCACTACTTCAAACTCAGCAAATACAAATGCTCCTGTTTCCTTTGAATTTTATCTAAAAGAAAATGATGTCTTAACAATGAGACGACTTAAGAATCCATTAGAAGAATTCAAATTAAAAGTTATTTCTATAAATTGGAATGAGATAACTTTTGAATTTAACTAGCCCTAAAATCAAGTTTTAAATTTTTATTGAAGATTAACAGAATTTAGAAAGTCTGGTCAATCATGAAGATGAACTACATTCTTCCTATTACTTTCCGCTTTCCTTTTCAAGAATCTTTTTTATTTCCGCGGAAACTTTGCCTAAATCCGGGTCGCACAAAAGCGGAAGAATCCGGGCAAGTTTTTCGCCCTGAAAATCCCACCATTTTAGTTTCAGAAGAAGCTCTGTAAGTTCGTCATTGAATCTTTTCTTTATGAAGCGCGCAGGGTTTCCGCCGACAAGCGTATACGGCTCAACGTCTTTTGCGACAACTGAATACGCTGCGACAATTGCGCCGTCGCCGATTTTTACGCCGGGCATAACCACGCTTTCGCGTCCGAGCCAGACATCGTTTCCAATAATCGTGTCGCCCTTGTGCGGAAGCTGCGAAATATGGTCAGGCGTGTTTTCCGTGAAAGCTCCGCCGAAAACATTGAACGGATAAGTTGTAACGCTGCAAAGTCTGTGGTTCGCAGGCCCCATTATGAATTTCGTTCCGCTCGCAATCTGGCAGAATTTGCCGATTACAAGTTTTTCCCCGAACTGCGGATAGTTGAACAGAATATTGTTCTTTTCAAATTCCGTTGGAGCGGCGGAATCATCGTAATAAGTGTAGTCCCCGATAAAAACGTTCGGCGCTTTCACAACATTTTTCACAAAGCAGGAAGTCTTGTTCTCATTCGGGAAAATTTGGTCCGGGTCAGGAAGACCTGCGGAAGTTAGAATATTCTGTTCTGCCATAAAAACTCCAGTTGAAAGATTATTTTTTCTGAATTATAGCATAGTTTTAAAGAAAAGATTACCAGCTTTCGTAGCGGACGTTTTTATTAAGATTGGATATTTCTTTCATTTCATCTGAGGAAAGCTCAAAATCCCAGATATTAAAATTTTCCGCGATGTGCTGAGGATTCGAACTTCCTGGTATTGCAATAAATCCTGACTGAATATGCCAGCGCACAATAACTTGGGCGGCAGTTTTATTATGGGCGGCGGCGATTTTTAACACCACAGGATTTCCAAGGCTTTGCCTAGTGTGCCCGCGTCCGCCAAAAGGATAATAGCTTTCAATGTAAATTCCGTATTTTTTACACCAGTTGCGCAATTCTGTTCCCTGATAAAAAATATGGTTTTCATTCTGAACAACTGCCGGCTTGATTTCAAAGTTATTGATAAAATGTTCAATTTCTTGTGCAGTATAAAAATTTGAAATTCCAATTGAGCGGACTTTTCCTTCGCGGCATGCTTTCTGCATAGCACTGTAAACTTTGTCATCTCCGCTTCCGTGCTGATGAAGAAGGCATAAGTCAATGTATTCAAGTCCTAGTTTTTCAAGAGAATCTTCAATGTCGGTGGCCGGGTCAGCTGACCATGGAACAATCTTAGTGGTGACAAAAATTTCACTTCTGGAACAGATTCCGTCAGCAACAGCTCGTTTCAAGGCTCTGCCCACATCGGCTTCATTTCCGTAGTATTTTGCAGTATCAATCAGCCGTACGCCAGTTTTCAACGCTGAATATACTGCATTCTCGCAGGTTTCGCCGGTCAAAGTCCATGTTCCAAGGCCTGCCGCAGGCATTTCATATCCGCTGTTCAGTTTTACAGTATGACCAAAAGTCTTAGCGGACAAAGAACCAAAACTCGCCGCCATAAAAACTCCAAAAAGCAAAATTGATTTCTTCATAAAGCCCCGCTATTTCAATCCGATTTTTTTAAGCCAGCTGGAAACATCCACACTCTGCGAATGAGCCTGTCCGATTCCTTCAAGAATCTCAGCACCAGAGCTTAACTTAGCAATTTCATTCAAGGTTTCATTTTTTCCAGTTGACCAGTAAGTGCAGAACGGAACAACTTTCTTTCCATGCAAGTCAGCCAATAAAAGCCACGTTTCAACAGGATTTGCAGCACCGCTAGACCAGACAGGCGTTCCGACAAAAACAACATCATAGCTAGACAAATCAGGAACTGCTAAAAGCTCACGGTGAACACCATTTTCCTTGTCTGCCTTTGATTCGCGTCCTGCCTCGCCCATTCCTGTTGAGTACGGAACTTTACATTCAAGACGGAACAAGTCCGCACCGCATTCAGAAGCAATATTCTCTGCAAGCCTTGCAGTTGTTTCGGTAAGACTGTAATAAACAACAATTTTTTTTGAGCCTGAAATATTTTTTCCAGAAGCTATTCTTTGCGCAAAAACACAAGATGCTGCAAAAAATGCACACATAAACAAAACAATTTTCTTCATAAATTCAAACCTCCTTTTTTCTTTTGCAAAAGAATCTAAAAACTTGCAAAACGGCTTAGGGATTGGAGGGGCCGCGGAGCGGTTCCGGAGCGCAAGCGCAGGAATGAAGGTAGCACGGAGTGCGTACGGAACCCCGCAAAGCCCGACGGCGGCTTGCCGCCGGAAGCCCCATCACACAAAAAAGAATTACTTCAAGTATGTTTCAAAGAAACTCTGGAGCTTGTCCCACGGAATGTAGTTGCCGTTTCCGCCGTCGTAAAGGTCGCAGTGGGTCGCGCCTGGAATTATCATTAGCTCCTTGTTGTCGCCTTTAAGAAGTGAATATGCGGTTTCGCCCATGTAGCGGCTGTGCGCTTTTTCTCCGTGGACAATCAGAACTGCATTCTGGATTTCGCCAGCGTAGGCAAAAAGTTTTGTGTTCATAAGCGATGAAGAAGCTGTTGCCGCCCAGCCGCCGTTTGAGTTCAGCGAGCGTGGATGATAGCCGCGTTTTGTCTTGTAGTAATCCCAGTACTGGCTGAAAAAATCAGGAGTTTCAGGACGTTCTTCCGGGAGTCCGCCTATCGTTGGATATTCGCCTTTTGCAAAACATTCTGTGCGGAGCTTGTTCATTGCCACGCGAGCCGCCTGCCTTGCTTCCGGATTGTCCGCCGCATCGAAGTAGCCGTTGTTTGTAACGCGCGCCATATCGTACATTGTCATTACGGCAGTCGCTTTTATGCGCGTGTCAAGCCCTGCCGCGTTCAGAGCCATTCCGCCCCAGCCGCAGATTCCGATGATTCCGATTTTTTCCGGGTCTACATTTTCCTGGACGCTCAAAAAATCAACCGCCGCCTGAAAATCTTCTGTGTTTATGTCCGGGCTGTTCATATAGCGCGGCTGGCCGCTGGATTCTCCTGTGAACGACGGGTCGAACGCAATTGTCAGAAATCCGCGTTCAGCCATCTTGTTCGCATAAAATCCGCTCGCCTGCTCTTTTACCGCGCCGAAAGGCCCGCTGATTGCAATCGCCGCAAATTTTCCGTTTTCAGGAAGCGTTTTCGGTGTGTACATATCCGCCGCAAGCGTAATTCCAAAATGATTTGTAAAAGTAACTTTCTTGTGTGTTACTTTTTCAGAAAGTGCAAATGTTTTGTCCCATTTTGTTTCAAGCTTAAGTTTTTCCATTTTTACCTTGTTTTCTCCTGTCTTGGATTTTGCAAACGCTCCGCAAGAAGCAAGAAGCGCAGCTGCCAGAACTGCAAAAGTTTTCAGTGATTTTTTCATTTTTCTTCCTCCATAGCGCGGCATATTTTTCCCGGGAAACACCGCATTTCAACGTTTTTAATATAGAAGAAATTTTTAGATATTTCCAATATTTTGTTTTCATATCCAGATATTCTTTTTGGGAATAAATGGCAATTGTTGGGGGACAACAGAAACTTGAAATTAAGCCTAGCCTTTCTGTTTTTTTGCATTTATAATTTTGTGCATGGAATTCCGTGTTTTAAAATATTTTCTTGCGATTGCGCGGGAAGGAAACATGAGCCGGGCGGCGGAAATTCTTCATGTTACCCAGCCTACGCTTTCTAAGCAAATAAAGGATTTGGAAGAAGAGCTTGGAAAAAAGCTTTTTGTGCGCACAAATTATTCGATGTGCCTTACCGCGGAAGGCCAGATTCTTTACAAACGGGCGCGCGATATTGTTTCTCTTGCCGACGAAACTGTGAACGAGCTTAAATCTATGACTGAGCCGACCGGCGGAAACGTGAATATTGGAGCGGCGGAAAGCGACTCGATAAAATATCTTGCGCGGATTATCCGTCAGCTTCAGCAGGAAAGCGCCGGAATCACGGTGAACATATACTCAGGCGACAGCGAATCTGTTGAATACAAACTTGACAAGGGCCAGCTTGATTTTGCGGTTGTTGTACGCGAGTTCGACCTGAACAAATACAATTTTCTAAAGCTTCCTTACTGTGACAAGTTCGGTCTTATAACACGGCGCGACAATCCGCTTGCCCAAAAAAAGCAGATTACAATAGAAGATTTGATTGAATCCAACGAGCCGCTGATTGCTTCACGGCAAAGCCTTCAGTACGACTTTCAGAAATGGTGCGGCGACAAGACAGAAAAGCTGAACATCGTTGCGACCGGCGATATTCCGTTCAATCTCTCAATTCTTGCAAAGGAAAAAATCGGCTCGCTCCTGTGCTTCGACAAAATAATCAACACAAGCCCGGAAAGCCAGCTCGCCTACATTCCTCTTGAGCCGCCGCTTCTTGCGCCAATGTACATAATCTGGAAAAAAGGAATGGAGCTCACCCCGCCCGCAAAAAAACTGATGGGAAGGTTTAAGTTTCTGGTGCTGTAGGTGGATTTACGATTTTATTTTGATTATTTCAGTCAAATGTCGAGTTTTTGAATTTTTATGCTTTGGGTGGCTTTTTGCTCCGCAAAAAACAGGCTATTCGGGGTTGCGCTGTTCGCTTCATTCCTCCGCTACGCTCCGGAACGGCTCCGCCGCCCCTACTATCCTTGCCACATTTTAAACTCGAAATTCTGGCTATTCATCATTTGATAAACATAAACCCAGCCTTCCTGCCAGAGTTTTGAAGATTCCCGGCTCAAAGTTTCATAGACCGGGGAATTATAAAATTTCAGAATAGAATCATTAAGGGAAAGTCTTTCTGTTCGCTCCAGCTCCCCGCAAATCTTTGCGGCTTTGCCCGGAATGAAAAGATGTACATTTTTCTGCGTAACTTGAGGACGGTTCATTTGAAAATCTCCTCTGCCCTAGTGAATTTCAGATATTTCAATGCCTTTTCTGTATGGAAACAGATTTGATCGACATATTTCCAAGCCATTAACTCTTCTAGAAGTTCTTTCTTGCTTAAAAAACCGTCCTCGTAAAGATTCAGGCTTGCATAAACATTATCATTTGCAACAGCACCCATCACAACATCAAAATCATAGGTAAAATCAATATTCTGCCGGTTCGACATAATAAAATCCAGCCATTCTTCATCAGCATTGTGAAAAACTTTCGCTTTTAAATTAGAGGCTTTGAAAATTGAGTTATCCATTTCAAAAATTGAAACCAAGGCCTTTTCATAATGAAACCTGTCTTTTTTTATAAGAGACCATCTTTTAGCCTGTTCAAAAGATGTTGTTGTGTAAAAACCTGTTCCGAAATCCATTGCATGGCTAGGTTCCAAAATTTTTGGCTCTGATATTTCTGTAAATCCTCCGTGATAAACCAGCATTACTTTTCTCCTGTTTTTATAAAATCGTCTATTGCTGAGAGAATATAAGATTTTCCCTGCGTGTGAAGAATTTCGTAATGGTTGCCAAGAAAATCAAGAATCTTTTTATTTGAAAAATAATTTGCTACATCACGGCCATTCAAACCATGCTCTGCAGCATATGTTTCTATGCACCACGAGATAAATTCGGCTTTTTTTTCAAACAGACCATCAGACATAAAAACTCCATGGATTTCTACACATGACTATAGCACTTTTCAGTTCTTCTGGCTATTGTTCGTGAAATAGTGGACTGAATGAAATTGGAATTTTATATATTCAGATTTTGTTTTCAACTGGGAATTTTATCTCATCCTAAAAGAATATTAACTGTGTAAAAAAACGTTCGTTTTTTGGGATTACATATTTCATTTTCATTTCTTTTCTTTTTACAAGATTTTTCTATTATAACATATTTATTTTCAATTTCTATTAATTACTTTTTAACCTGCTAAAAAAAACGAACGTTTAAAAGGACAATACATACCTTTAAAGGAGATGTATTAAAATGGCAGGAAACAAAAGTCTTCATGCAGCCGCAGAAGCAAAGCAGGACGAATTTTATACACAGTTTGACGATATTGCAGAAGAACTTAGGCACTACAAAAAACACTTTGAAAACAAAATTGTTTTTTGTAACTGTGATGACCCTTATGAATCTAATTTTTTCAAATATTTTGCCTCAAATTTCAATTCTCTTCACTTAAAAAAACTCATCGCAACTTGTTACTCAAACTCTCAGATTCAAGAAACTGAACTTCCTCTTTTTCCTGAATTAGAAAAAAAAGAAAATGGAAAATCAGCGAAGAATCCATACAAAGTGGAAATTACAGAAGTAAAGGATTATAACAACGACGGGGCTGTTGACCTTGTGGATGTCGAGCATCTTTTGAAAAATAACAAGAACACACTTACGCTTTTAAAAGGTGACAAAGGTCATTCTGCTGGTGATTTCAGAAGTGATGAATGTATAAAACTACTAAATGAAGCCGATATTGTATGTACAAATCCACCTTTTAGTCTTTTCCGAGAATATATTGCACAGCTTATTCAATACAAGAAGAAATTTTTGGTGATAGGTAATCAAAATGCAATAACCTATAAGGAAATTTTTCCGCTTATAGCAAAGAACATCCTTTGGCTAGGATATAAAAGCGGCGATATGGCTTTTAAAGTTCCTCAAAGCTATGCCCCACGTGCAACTCGTTTTTGGACTGACGAAAGCGGACAGAAATGGAGAAGCATGGGAAATATATGTTGGTATACAAACCTTGACCATGAAAAAAGACATGACAAACTTATTCTTTATAAAAAATATACACCAGAAGAATATCCGACTTATGATAATTATGACGCAATAAATGTGGACAAGGTTGCTGAAATACCATGCGACTATGAAGGTGTGATGGGAGTTCCTATAACTTTCCTTGATAAATATAATCCAGAACAGTTTGAGATAGTTGCTTTTAGAAAAGGAAATGACGGAAAGGATTTGGTTTACTCTTTTAGTAAACCAAATCAATTTGCGAGCGAAGCGAGCAAATTAATCGCCGACAGCGGCGAGCCGACAGC
>SAMEA104315436__coassemble_722_pt1 | contig 68637 bp, 57 predicted proteins | sample SAMEA104315436__metabat2_high_PE_011 | metagenome-assembled genome bin SAMEA104315436 (sample SAMEA104315436) | gut metagenome | biome: Monkey gut; feature: monkey-associated habitat; material: faeces | place: China | collected 2013 | reverse complement strand
AGTGATTCAATCGCCAAAAATCTTCACAAACTGTAAATCTGCCTACGCTTTTATTCTTTTCCAAAAAAAAAACTTGACATTCAGGCGATTTATTCTTCTATGTTTTTGATTTTGTAATTTGTGCTGCGCCCGCCGCTCGTTGCCACTTTTTCAAGAATTCCTTTTTCTATCAAATATGAAATATCTCGCAATGCCGTATCTGTAGAACACTTTGCAATCTTTGCCCATTTTGACGTATTTAAAACTCCATACCAAGAAACATCCAGTATTTTTTGAATCATCAATCGCTGGCGTTCATTCAATGGAATATTTTCTATAGAAGATAGATTTTAAGGTTTTGCGGTGAAAAATCAAGTTAATCACCGCAAAAATGCGTCGATTAACTTATTTATTCTCCGCATTTTTTATTTAATCTTCATCCATTGCCAGACGCTTTTGTCCTCCTGACCAATCCTCCAAAAAGCAATTTTGTCCACGCCGTAATTTTTGTACAAACGCATTTTTTCAACAGTTGAATAAGCGTCCTCGAACCACACGTCCGCGGAAATTTTCATTGTAACATTCACATTTGGAATATCTTCTATATACTTCACTTTTGTTGACTTGTACTGGCCGATAATCCGGTTCACGCCTTCAAAATACCAAGCCTGCGCCGGCTTTTCACTGGCCCAGCTTCGTCCGTAAAAAGGAATTCCCATAACAAGTTTTTCTTTTGGAATAACAGTTTCTGCATATTCTGTAATTTTTCTGCACCAATCCATAGACGCAATCGGACCCGGACGGCTTGTTGACCAATGCTCGTCATACGCCATAATCATAACTCTGTCAGACAAGGCGGCAATTTTCTTGTATGGAAAAATATCATCTTCAATTGTGCGGACTCTTGCCGGAACACAGACTGAAAACATTTTTCCAGCTTTTCTACATTCATTTCCAAGCTTTTCCAAAAAATCCAGAAAAACCTGCGCATCTTTGCCCGGAATAAGCTCGTAGTCAACATTTATTCCGTCAAAAGGCTCGGCGGCTTCCATAATTTCCGAAATCATTCTGCCTGTAATTCCAAATTCAGGATTAAGCACAAAATGAGTCAAACTTTTGCTGTCGCATACAATCACAAGGTGAACCCGCCCCGGAAAACTAGAAAGCAAATTTCTGTCAGGAACATTTGAAAGATTTCCGTAGCAGTCAACATCCGCGGCAAAAAATCCGACATCCGTAAGCGGATAATCATTGTCAAATTCCGAAAAACGGCTCTGCATAACCCAGCCCCAAATCTCCTGCATTTCAACAGGCTCCCCGGAAACCGGCTTCTGCTTATACGAATTTTTCTTGTTTCCGGCAGAAAGCGCGCAAACTGAAAAAAGAATTGCCATCAAAGCTGCAAAAAATTTCTTCATAAGGCAAAATCCTTTCTACTGCTCAAGAATTTTATACATCGGCTCTTCATCAGGATGAAGCTCAAGAACGTGTTTTTCGCATTTTAAAACTTCACTCGGCTCATGCGTTACGTGCAGGAATGTTGTGGTTCCAAGCTCCGCAATAAGTTCAAGCAAATCAAGTGTTTTTTGGCGCATCTGCTCATCAAGTCCGTGGCAAGGCTCGTCAAGAATCATTATCGGAGGACATTTTACAGCGCCCCGAAGAATAAGCACTGCCCGCTGCTCGCCATAACTCAAATTGCCAAAAGATTCCTTTCCGCGCCCTTCAAAGCCGCCAAGCTTAAGCCATTCTTCCGCAGCAGCTATTTCTACATCTGTAGGAATTTCATACATTCCGATAGAATCGTGGAATCCGCTCACAATCACATCCCGAAGCGAAGTTCCGCCCAACATTCTGTATTCAACGTGAAGCCGGTAAGAAACAATTCCAAGCCGGTGCTTTATTTCCCAGATTGTTTCCCCAGAACCTCGCGGCGCGCCAAAAATCTTTATGTCGTTGCTGAAAACCTGCATATTGTCGCCGGTAATAAGCTCAAGCAGCGTTGTTTTTCCAGAGCCGTTCGAGCCGCGGATAAGCCAATGCTCGCCGCGCTTCAACGTCCAGCTCAGATTCCTAAGAACTTTGTGATCGCCCCAGCCAACATTAACATTGCGCATTTCAACAAGAACATCGTTTTCCGGCTGATAATTTTCAACGCCCATCACAATGTTCACTTCATCGCTAAGTTTTTTTACAGTAGCCGCAAATTTTCCATAGTTTTCTTTTCGGTTTCTTTCGTTTTCTTTTGCTTTTTCTTCAACAATTTTTTCATAGTCGGATTTTTTTCCGCAGAATGAAATTTTTCCGCCTGTAAATTCAATCACATTTGTAATCGCGGCAGGAATTTCAACGTAGCGTTCCATGCTTAAAATAATCCGTGGAAAAGTTGAATCATTTTTGCAGTCGTTCAGCTGCTTGCTTGCAATTGTGTCAAAAAAATCCAGCAGAATTGCGCGGCTTTCCGCATCAAGTCCGGCAAAAGGGTCGCTCAGAAGCAGAAGCTTTTTTCTGGAAACCAGCGCGCGGGCAAGAAGTGTCCGGCGAATTTCGCCCGTGGACATATATTTTATGCCGCGGTCAAGGATTTTTTCCACGCCGCAAAGCTTTATTTCTGGATACGCATCAAGTTCCGCGCAAATTGCCGGCGGAACAGAACCTTTTTTTATTTTTCCAACAACGCCTTCGGCAATAAAAATGCGTCCTGTCCGTCCATGGTCAACGCCGCCTTCTATAAATTCACTTTCATCTTCATCTCGCTCTTCCTGAATAATCCGCGCGGCACGTTCAAGCGAAACCGATTCAACGGAATCTTCAAAAAGATTTGAATAAAGCGGAACTTCTTTTTCATCCTTAGGAAGATTCGGAACAATTTTTGAACCAAAACTTCCGTCAAGAGCCTGAAGGAAATCAGCCTTTCCGCCGCCGTTCGGGCCTACAACCAGCCAGGCTTCACCGGTTTTCATTTCCCAGCTTAAATTCTGAAGAGAAATTCCTTTTGAATTCTCAATTCTGCAGTTATTTATTTTTATAAGAGATTTATTTTCCATGATATGTTCAGCATATCACTTTATTCCGGCAGCTTCAAATCTCCATCTTTTATCCAGCCGATTTTTCTAAGAAGCAAGGATAAAGCCCAGCAAATCACGCCCGGAAGAACAAAGCAAACCATCAGAAGTCCGAACCATTCCAAAAATCCAGGATGAACCGCAAGAGTTTCCTGCGAAATTTCCGCAATTTTTTCAGCCGCCATTCCTGCTTTTTCAGCCTTGTGAACCGCCCAGCTCACCGCCTGTTGGCTTGGATTGAACCAGCCGGTAATCACGCCAATTTGGCCGACCAGACCGCATGTTCCCATTCCAGAAGAAACCGCTGCGCCGTTCATAGTCATTTTAAAAACACAAGTTGAAATCGGTCCTGTAACAGCGCTTGTTAAAATCGCCGGAATCCAGATTCTAGGATTTTTTACAATATTCGGCATCTGAAGCATAGAAGTTCCAAGCCCCTGCGAAAGAATTCCGCCCCAGCGGTTTTCCTTGAAGCTCATAACCGCGAAACCAACCATCTGAGCGCAGCATCCGGCAACAGCCGCACCGCCGGCGAGCCCTGTAAGTCCAAGAGCCGCGCAGATTGCAGCGGAAGAAATCGGCAAAGTCAGCGCAACGCCAACAACAACAGAAACCAAAATGCCCATTACAAACGGATGAAGCTCCGTGGTCAGCATAATCAGCTTTCCAACCCAGCTGGCGGCAACTCCAATATATTTTGCGCACAAAACGGAAACCAGGCAGCCGGAAAGAATTGTTACAAGCGGAGTAACAAGAATATCAACTTTTGTTTTCTTACTTACCAGCATTCCAAGCTCAGCCGCAATCACCGCAATAATCAGAACCGCAAGCGGGCCTCCAGCGCCGCCAAGAGTATTCGCCGCAGCCCCGACCGTAATCAGGCTGAAAAGCACAAGCCCGTGGACTCCCATTGCAAAGCCGATTCCAACAGCCATTGCCGCGCCAACAACATGGCCTTCACAGCAGAACGAACCTGCATCAACTAAAAACTGAAAAATTGGATTTGCGCCAAGCCTAAGAAGCTGCTGCCCCAGCGTACGAATAATAGTTCCAACCAGCAAAGACGCAAAAAGTCCCTGCGCCATTCCACTCATCGCGTCAATAAAATAACGCTTTACAAACTTGTTCATTACAAGCTCCAAATAAATTTTTTGATTTATTTACTTGTTAATGTTATTTTCTAGCGCACCTTAGCATCATTAGAAAAGCGTGTTCCGTGGAATCTGCCGTTATTCATCACAAACGTAAAATATATTCTGAATTTATAGTTTTTTTTGAATTTTAACAATAATGAAACAAAAATATCTTTTTCAGTCTGAATATCGAATTTTTTGCGAATTATGAAAGATCGCTTTCGGCATATTTCCAATTTGCTCCAGATGGATTTGGCTCGCGCTTCGCTTGAATTAATTCGGGTCTCCACACTTTAATTAATTCAAGCACCAAAAATCTTCACAAACTGTAAATCTGCCTACGCTTTTATTCTTTTCACAAAAAACTCAAAATTAAGACTTTAATCTGAAATATGCCGAAAGCGTTTTTTCAGAATTTTCACAGAATTTGCATAAATTTTAAAATATCATTATCTTACTATAAGATTTGTGGGGTTATTAATGAGAAAATTTATCATTTCATCATTTGTTACAATATTTTTTTCAGGCTTGCTTTTTAGCGCTGAAAAAAAGACGGAGCTGAAAGTCTGGGAATCCTCAGGAACTGAGCAAAGCTACATTCAATACGCAATAAAAGAATTCAGAAAAATCAATCCAAAAGTAAGAATCCGCTACGAGCCTGTAGAATCAACTGACGCAAGAAACAAAATTGAGCTGGACGGTCCGGCTGGTGTTGGCGCAGACGTTTTTGTTGCTCCGCACGACCATATCGGCGCGCTTGTGGCAGGCAACCACATTCTTCCTGTGGACGACGCAGACGAATATATGGAAAATTTCCTTCCGCTTGCAAAAAAAGCCGCTGCCTTCGACGGAATTGTCTACGGCTATCCTCTTGGCGCGGAAACTTATGTTCTTTTCTATAACAAGGATATTCTGCAGAAACCTTTTTCAAAATGGGAAGAAATAATTTCCTATGCTCAGAAATGGAACGTGCAGGTTGAAAACAAATTCGCGCTTGCATGGGCAGTAACCGACCCGTATTATTCATACATGTTTCTAGACAGCTTCGGCGCGCCTCTTTTCGGGCCGAACGGCGACAATCCAAAACTTCACAACTTGAACAGCCCGGAAGCAATTGAAGGGATGAAATATTTCCAGAAACTCAGAACGCTTGTGCTGAACATTCCGGCGGCAGACGCTTCGCGGGATTTCTGCCATTCATCGTTCCGAACCGGCGCATCCCCGATGATTATAACCGGCTCATGGAAAATCAATGAATTTAAAAACGCAGGAATGAATTTCGGAATTTCAACACTTCCAGAATTTCCAGGAAAAAACCAGCCGGCGACATCTTTTTCCGGCGTAAGGCTCGCATTCGTAAGCTCCTATTCCGAATATCCAGAAGAAGCAAAAGAATTCGCAAAATTCATAACTTCAAAGGAAATGCTTCAGAAACGCTTTGAAATGACCGACCAGATTCCGCCAAGAAATGACATTCAAATCAACGACGAATATTCAAAAGAAATTGCAAAGCAGCTTCAATACTCAAAGCCAATGCCGACAATCATTCAGCTTGGAAGATTCTGGCAGTGCATGGGTCCGGCAATTTCAGGAATTTGGGACGGCAACAATGTTGAAAAAACAATGAATATCGCCGCAGCCGCAATGGACGCCGCAAGATAAAAATTTAACCTGACAAAGCCACTTGTAAAAAACGCTTTAAAAAACTATTATTTTGGTATGGCTATTTCTAACAAGGTAGAAAACCTTATCGAAGGATTTATTGACACTGATACAGTAAAATCTGTAAAAGTTTTTACAAGCACTGATGAAAATAATAATTCTGATGTTGAAAAAATTGCGGCAATGTTTGGCTTTGCAGGTTCTTTTGCAGCTTCAGATGAAACAAAACTGGTTGACAGCTTCAATAAGAATTTAAAGCTTCTGATTGAAAAAACTTGGGTTGAAAAATCAGATATCGCGCTGAAAGAGCAAATTCTTTTCCAGCTGGAAACTCTCTGCAAGGAACATTCCGACTGGGCAAAAACCTACAAGGATTTCTTAAGAATCCTGAACGACGCGGTTTATCTTATGTTCGGTCAGCAAACAAAATCTGATGACTTTGCTGAATATTCACTGCGAATTGATCCAGGCTTCGGAATTTTCTGGTGGTATATAAAAAGTCTCCCCGCAACGGCAGAATGGTCCGTTGAAAAATGCCGTAATGCAGTTTTGCTGGGAATGTATTTTCTAGCAAATTACTAACACGCAAATTAACAGGCCGGAACTTAGCAGAAGTTTCGGCTTTTTTTGTTTTAACCAATCTGGAGTTTTTATGGAACTAAAGGAACTTTGCAAGAAATTAAAAGAGGGCAGTGCGGAACTCGCTTTGCAGAATGCCTGCACAAAAAATCAAGCCCTTTGCGCAGTTGCAAAAGCGCTTGACGCTGAACGTGAAGAAATTCTTCTGGCAAACCAGAAAGATATTGAAAACGCAAAAGCAAACGGAATTTCAGCTTCATTGATAGACAGGCTTTCCCTGGACAACAAACGGATTGACGGAATCATACAAAGTTTAAATATTGTAATTTCACAGCCAGATCCAATCGGCGAAGAAATTTCCGGCTGGAAAACACCAAACGGCCTGAACATACGGCAAGTAAGAGTTCCGCTTGGCGTTGTGGCAATAATTTACGAAAGCCGCCCGAACGTAACGGTAGACGCATTCAGCCTTGCATATAAAAGCGGAAATTCTATTCTTCTGAGAGGCTCTTCTTCCGCGTTGAATTCAAACAAGGCAATTGTAAAAATAATTAAAAATGCGCTAGCCTCCGTAAAAAACGGAATTCCAGACAGCATCGAGCTTGTTGAAGCAAAAGAACACAATCATTCCGATGTTGAAGAAATTTTGAACGCAACCGGACTTATAGATGTTGTTCTTCCGCGCGGAGGAAAAAAACTGATTCAGAACGTTGTTTCAAACGCAAGAATTCCAGTAATTGAAACAGGAAGCGGCGTATGCCATCTTTATGTTGATGAATCCGCAAATCTTGAAATGGCGGCAAAAATCGCAGAAAATGCAAAAATTCAGCGACCGAGCGTATGCAACGCAATCGAATGTATTGTAGTGAACAAAAAAATTGCCCAGGAATTCCTGCCAATGCTGGAAAAACAGTTTTCAGGAAGAGTAAAATTTCACGCAGATGAATATTCTTTTCAGATTCTTGAAAAAACCGCCGCAAAAGAAAAAGGAATTCTGTTCAAGGCGGAAGAAAACGACTTCGGAAACGAATATCTTGACTACGAATGTTGCATAAAATCTGTTGAAAACATCAGCGAGGCAATCTCCTACATAAATTCCCACAACACAAAACACAGCGAAAGCATAATAACTGAAAGCCTTGAAAACGCCCGGATTTTTCAAAGCAAAATCGATGCAAGCTGCGTTTATGTGAATGCCTCAACCCGTTTCACCGATGGCGGAGAATTCGGATTCGGCGCAGAACTGGGAATTTCCACGCAGAAACTTCACGCAAGAGGCCCGATGGGAATCAAAGCTCTTACAACAACAAAATATCTAATTGACGGCGAAGGACAAATCCGCTAGAAAATAAAAGGAATGCAAAATGAGTGAAGCAATTTCAAAAGCAGTAAAAGACGCAAGAAAAATAGTTATCAAGATTGGCTCAAACACGCTTGCAAAAGCAGACGGCACCCAGAACACTGAATTCATGGCGAGCTTTGCCGCGCAGTGCAAAAAGCTCATCGACCAGGGAAAACAAATTGTGGTGGTTTCTTCCGGCGCGCAGGTTTCTGGAGTTTCAACGCTGAGCGAATGGGCGCGTAAAAAAGATGTTCACTTCAGGCAGGCTTTGTGCGCGATAGGGCAGGTTGAGCTTATGACCCAGTGGAGAAAAGCATTCGCCGAACAGAATCTTCATATAGGGCAGCTTTTGTTAACCAAAGAAGACTTTGAGAACGACCATCGTTCACTTAACATAAGAAATACCCTGTTCACTCTTGAAGATGAAGGAGTTGTTCCAATCATAAATGAAAACGACTCTGTTTCAATTGATGAATTTCAGATTGGCGACAATGACAACCTTTCCGCGCTTACAGCAATTCTATGGAGCGCAGACCTGTTGATTCTTTTCAGCGATGTTGACGGAATTTTTACGGACAACCCAAAAACAAACAAGGACGCAAAAATTGTTGATGTTGTGGAAAACATTCCAGAACTCAGGAAATCCATTAAAATCGGCGAAAAAAACGCATTCGGCACAGGCGGAATTGAAACAAAAATCCAGGCCGCTGAAAAAACAACCGTCTACGGAATCCCGATTCTTCTTGCAAACGGAAGCCACGAAAACATCCTGACAAACCTGGAAAACGGCACCGCAAGAGGGACACTGTTTAAGGTTTAAGAAGAAATTGGCAATAGGAAGTTGCCATACAGCCGTTATTTGCGTAGCAAAATGGAGGATAATATCATGGAAAAAATAGCTTGCATTGGATGCGGAGCAATGGGTGGAGCAATCATAAGCGCAATTTGCAAAAAATTCGACGCGAAAAACATAACCGTTACGGCAAAACATTTTGAACACGCGCAGGAATTCGCAAAAATCAATGGCTGCAACGCCGCCGAAACAAATTCAGAAGCTGTAAAAGACGCAAAATATATATTTCTTGCAGTAAAACCGCCGTATATAAAGGAAGTTATTGCCAACATCAAAAAATTCTTGCGTCAGGACGCAATAATCATTTCAATGGCGGCAGGAATTTCCCTGAACAAGCTGATGGAATTCTACGATGCATATTACATCCGGATTATGCCAAATATGCCTGCGCAAATAGGGGAGGCGATGACGGCGTTGTGCTGCCTTAACGAAATTCCTGCGGAAGAACTAAAAACCGTTACAGAACTTCTGGAATCATGCGGAATAGTTGAAAAAGTCGATGAAAAACTTATGGACTGCGTAACAGCAATAAGCGGCTCAGGCCCGGCATACGCATTTATGTTTGTAGAAGCGCTTGCAGACGCCGCTGTAAAATTCGGAATGCCTAGAAAGCAAGCTTATATCTACGCGGCACAAACATTAAAAGGTTCCGCCGCAATGGTTCTGAAAGATGAACGTTGCCCGGCAGCCCTAAAAGATGCCGTATGCTCCCCGGCAGGAACAACCATAGAAGGAGTTGCCGCCCTGGAAGCAAACGGATTCCGCAACGCTGTAATTGAAGGAGCAACAGCAGCCTGGAAAAAATCAATGAGCATGGGCAAGTAAAACAGCCTAAAGCGCAAAACTAGCCACTTGGAATTTCAGTTCCATCTGGCTTAATTTTTTTTCCATTGTAACAATCTTGTTTTCCCATTCAAAACCGCAATTAGGATGCTCATTTACATAAGTCCGATATTTTGCAATTTGTCCTCGATAGTCAGCAATGCTTTCCATTAATTCGATTATTCTTTGCATATTCATCCCCGTATTCCTTATTTTTGCAGAAAAAATTCTTTTCCCTCAAATTTATTCTGCACATAGAAATAGTATTTCTTTCTATATTAATAATTTAAACACATATTTTTAACTAGAAAAATGTACGTAGTTTTTTTTAATGTACTAGTCGAAATTCATTATTCAGCTTTTACAGATATTTTACACGCCCAAGATATTTTTTTAATAAAAATACGCCATCATTCTAAGCATGAAAGATTTGAAATTTAAAGAACCTGCCAGCATTGAAAATTTAATTAATTCAAAAAGCATATTCCCTGTGTTTCAGCCAGTACTTTCAATTCAAAACGCTTCTGTAATTGGCTATGAAAGTTTCATGCGATTCGATTTGGACAAAGAAAATCTTGAAAATCCGTCTTTTCTTCCAGAAAATGCCTTTGAATATGAAAAAGAAAAAAACAACGTATGGATTTTAGACAAAGCATGCTTCAAAACAGCTGTAAAAACGGCAAGAGCAATCGGGCTAAGGAAAAAACTTTTTATAAATCTGAATTCCGCATCCTTTTTTGATAAAAATTTCCAGAAGGAATACATTTTCAAATCGCTTCAAAAATACGGAATAGAACCATCATCTGTGGTAATTGAAATATCTGAAAACAATTCAGACGAAAAACTTCAGGAAAAAATTGAAGAAACCGCAGCATTTTTCAGAAGCAACGGCTGCCAGATTGCGCTTGACAATTTCGGAAGGCAAAATTTCGGCTTCAAGAAAATATATTCACTGAATCCAAACTACATAAAAATTGACAGAACTGTAATCCAAAACATCAGCACAGACGAAATCAAGCAAAAAATGGTGAAAAGCCTTGTTTCATTCTGCTCTGAAATCGGAACAAAAATTGTTGCCGCAGGAGTAGAAACAGAAGCCGAACTGAAAACTCTGATTTGCCTTGGAGTTGATTTTGCGCAGGGATTTTTTATTGGAAAACCAGACCGGATTTTCAAGAACGCAAGCAACTCGGCTTATTCCCTTGCAAGCAAATTCCTTTACAAAGAAAACAGCAAAACAGAAAAAGAACAAGCTGAAAAAAAATCAGATAAAAACAAAAAAACAAAAACTGCCGCCGCAACAGAAAAAAGAGCAGAAATCGCGGCTCCCCAAAAAAAGCAGGGCGCCGCAAAAATCGGAGACTTCTGCTTTTACGGAGCAACTTTTGTAAGTGAAACGCCAGTTCCCGAAGTTCTTCAGATTTTCCAGATTAACAAGGACTGCCAGCTAGCCGTTGTTGTTGACATGGAAAACAGAATTCTTGGAACTATCTCAAAATCAAAATTTCTGAACCTGTTTACTTCCCAATACGGATATGACCTTTATTCAAGAAGAACAATCGGTCATCTTATGGAAAAAGACTTTTTTTCTGCTGATGAAAATGAAAGCGTAATTGAAGTTTCTGAAAAAGCAATGCTCCGCAACGAGGAAACCGTCTATTCCCCGATTGTTGTTGAATCGCACGGAAAATACAAAGGAATTGTTTCGGTAAGAAAACTTCTTGATACAATCGTGAATGTTGAAGTTGCGGAAAAAACCAAAGACCTTATGCTGAAAAACAAAATTCTTACAAAGCAACGTCAAATTCAGCTCAGAGATATGAAAATGGCGGAGCTTGTGCAGAAAAGCTTCTACAAATCTAAAGCGCCCGCTCTAAAAGACTGGGAATGCGCTTTTTACTTCAAACCGATGGCTTCTGTTTCCGGCGACGTGTACGATTTCTACGTAAGCAAAAAAGAAGAAAAATTTTTAGGCTGCTCGCTGTTTGATGTTTCCGGCCACGGAGTTGCCTCCGGCCTTGTAGGAATCCTTTCAAAATATCTTGCCTCGCAGACATTCAAAAACGGAAAAAACCTAAAGCTAGACGAACTGCTCCGAAATTTCAATAAATCGCTGACTGAAGCAAAAGGAATGGTTGAAAACTACCTGACCGGAGTTTTTATCAGAACAGACGGAAACAAACTTGAATACGTAAACGCCGGCCATCCAGATATTTTTATAAAAAACGGAGGTGAAAAAACAAAAATTCTTGGAACCGGCGTGAAAAATTTCCGCGGCTCTTTCATAGGAATTGAAGGACTTCCCGACGACTTTAAAACTGTTGAGGAAAAAATCGAGCCGGACTCATACATTCTTCTGTACACAGACTGCCTTGTGGAAAGCCGCAACCTTATGGGATTTGAGCTAGAGCAAAACTCCCTGATGAAAATCTTTGACAGAGCCTGCTCATCAGTTTCCCCCGACACCGCAAAAAAAACAGAAAGCGTACTGAATTCAATCATCAGCTCATTTGAATCCTTCACCGAAGGCGTTCCCTTAAAAGACGACCTGACCGTTATTGTGCTGCATTATAGGTAGGGCTGATATTTTTTATCTTGCAGAATGAATTTGAGTCAAGTTTATCCTACATAATCGGCTCGTTGGATTCAAGTTGCGCTGAACGAACAAGGCGAAACCCTAGAAAGCTGTAACTGCACGAAGGACTGCTACTGTTTCTATGGAAAACCGATGCGAGATTTGCACCGTTATTCCAAGAACCGCCACGCTTTACGCGGTAAGAACCCGATGAAGAGCCAAGCGGGTCAGTTTCAGTTTTTTTATCTATGCTGCCGAACCAGTCATAGCACCACTCCCATACGTTTCCGCTCATGTCATATATGCCAAGCGCGTTAGCATTTTTCTGTCCTACCGGATGAGTTCCTTTTCCTTTCTCACTGTTTGTTACACTGCTTTCCCCTGTCGTTCCCGTATCGTTGTTGTAGCAGTACCAGCCCACAGCATCCAGCCCTTCATTGATTTGAGAACTGTACGTTCTTCCACTTGCAGTATCTGCTCCACTGAATGTGAAGTCCCAATCGCCTGCCAAGAATCGCCTCCGCGAGCCGCATATTCCCATTCTGCTTCCGTTGGCAGTCGGTATCCGTCCGCTCCTTCTGCCGGCGTTACCTCTGCTGCCGTTATGTTTCCGTTTGTACCCACCGCTTTTACAGTTATGTTATAAGCTAGCTTCAGATTTTCAGCCTTGCTTCGTGCATTGCAGTAATATACGGCATCGTACCAGATTACGCTTTCCACGGGGCGTTTTTCCTGGCCAGTTTTTGTATCATCCGCATAGCAGGACGGATTTGCATTCAAGGAATATTCTGTTTCAGCCACGGTTACTTTCTGACCTTCCATAACAGTTCTGTATTCATCCTGAGTTACTTCGTACTGCGACATATAGAAATTGCTCAAAGTCACAGTGCGCTCTTCTATGAACACGCCGGTATAGTTATTTTTGTTTTTCTTCCCGATAATGGTATAACTAGGAACATAAACAAAACCTTCTGCTATACTTTCTTCTTCAATCCACCAAGCATAAATATTGTCAATGTCCTCAGCACCAAAAGCTGAAGGAACTTCATTTCTATCTTCAAGCATCCAGCCCATGAAAATCCAGCCTTTTTTTGGCACAATAGAACTACGGGAAGGCTTTTGAACTATTGCACCGTAAAGTCCGCTTACAGAAGTACTTGTTTTTTCATCTTTAAATTTACCATGCTCCTCAAGCGTGTTAAAGGTATAAGTTATAGTATTTCTGTTGTAGTAAACATAAACTGAATGCTTGGCATTATCCTGATTTACAGTTGCACCCAGAGAAACTGCAGTAAAGCCTTCAAAATCTTTTTTGATTTCTGCAAGTCCTGAGCCTTCGGCAATTTCCTTGCCGTCTTCTGTTTGAGCAGAAATCATTTCATACGAATCAGATGTTGTACCGCCAGTTGCCTTCTGCTGAATGTGATAAACTGTATAAGTGCCGGCAGGAATTGAAACAGATTTTTCTTCACTGTTTACAGCCAAAATGCTTAGCGGACTGTTTTCAATACCATCTTTCACCGCAACAGCCTTTAGCGTAATATTTTTTGTAAACTCTACCGGTTTTGTATATTCAGTGCTTTCGGAAGAAGGTTCTGTTCCGTCCTCGGTATAGTAGATTTTTGCGCCATCCGTCACTGTTGTCATCGTTACTTCCACACCTTCTTCAATTGGTTTTGATGCAAACGTTACGGCCGAGCAACCAGTTTTATAAACACTTTCTGCTTCTGTGTCCAATTTACAGCCAAACATAGAAATTGCAATCGATACTGTCGAAAGCACCGCAAAAACCATTTTTTTTAACATAAAAAACTCCTGAAACTCTATTAAAAACAAAAAGGCACAGCTCCCTGCTCAAAAAACAAGAACTGTACCTTTTTAAGATTTTTTACTTTCGTATTTATATATTTTTTATATACTTCGCCTATAGAACTGAGAACTGAGAATACTGTTTTCTTTTAAATTATATGCCAAGAATAACATTTTAATTTTATGCTACAGCATTTTTTATGAAAAATCAATTTTTTCAGATTCGGCACTCCGCCCAAATTTCCTGCCATATAGTTTTCGTCCATCATCATGTCTATTCGGACATGCTTCATTTTATAATCTCCCAATGGCCGTTTTTGTCTGCACCCACTCTTTTGACAACGCCCTGAGCTTGAAGCCTTTTCATGTTTCTGTTTATATTTGCAAGCGTTATTCCGACTAATTTAGAAAGCTCTTCTTGAGTTGCAAATGAATTTTTCTTTATTTCATCAATTATTTTCTGCTGATTTTTAGTAATTTTTACATTATCGTTTACATTATCGTTTACATTATCGTTCTTAAACTGATACTTTTCATAATCAACATGCATATATCTGTTCTTCAGCTCATTGTTTTCACCAAGCAGAAGATTGCGAAAAAAACGTTCCAAATAAACTGAATTTTCTTGAATGCCTTTTCTTAGATTGGAATAATTTGCACGTACAAGTGCGTTTCGAAAATACCAGCTGTTTTCTGCAAAAATATCATTTTCCGCCTTAAACCCAAGCGAACGAAAATACTTTATTGAAAACACGGCTGTGGTTCTTGTGTTTCCTTCGCCGAATGCGTGAATCTGCCACAGCCTTGAAACAAAAAAGGTTATATGCTTTACAATCTGATCTTTAGAAAGACCTTTATAATCAAACGCACGTTCTTGTTCAAAATCATAATCAAGCGCAGATTTTAATTCAAAGGCTGCGCCGTACATCACTGTATCGCCGTTCAGAACCCATTCTTTTTTTGTGATGTCATAATTGCGGATTTTTCCTGCAAACTTAAAAATACCTTCAAAAAGCCGTTGATGTATTGCTATCAAGTATGATGGACTAAAATTAAAAGACGGCTCACTTAAAATCTGTGCTATGCGGCTTGAAACTTTATCAGCTTCCTCTGTTCGTTCATCTTCATCATCAGCTCGGGAAATACGGCTTTCATAATATGAGTCGATAAGATTTTTAGCATCATCAAAGGAAAGCTCGCCTTCTATATTTCGTTTTGCGGTTTCATAAAGATATGCAGAAGTTTTAAGACCATCCACCTTCTGCAGACCGATTGCCGTTATCCAAGCGAACGACCTATCTTTCTTGCTTGCATCTGTGCAGCGTATATATTCTTCAAAATCAAGTTTGTAAGGATTGTTTTCCTTTATAATCATTACATTTATTCTACAATAAATTTACATAAATTTCCATTTTTCAGCTTCGGCACTCCGCCCAGATTTCCTGCCATAGTTTTCAAAATTATTTAAAAACCACTCAAAAACATTTCTTAAAATCAACAAAGGCCTGTTGGAATACTTTAAGAATATGCCGCTGACATGGATATAAAGGCGGCGGACCTTAAGGCAAAAGCATAAATTTTGTGCTATAATAGATTACTTATTACAACAAGGAAGAAAAACAATGATTACTGGTGAAATCAAGAATAAATTAGACAATCTATGGGATGCAATGTGGTCAAATCAGATGACAAACCCTTGGATTGATATTCAGCAGATAACATACCTTATTTTCATAAAAATGCTGGATGACAACCAGATTAAAATTGAGCGAAAAATAAATAGCCTTGTTTCTGCCGGAGTTGAAGTAAATCTTGAAGATTACGACCTTCTTTTTAAGGACGGTTTCTACATCGACGAAGAAGATAAAATTAACTGTTCCTATGCAGACCTTCGCTGGAGCGTTTTCAGCACATGGGGCGACAATGGCAAAAAGTTCAATAACCTCAAGAACAATGTTTTTCCTTTCATCAAAAAACTGCACGGTGACAAAGTAACTTCTTTTGCAAAATATATGGAAAAAGCAGAGTTTGCAGTTTCAAACCCATATATCCTGGGAAAAATGATTGAGGCTTTAAGCGACCCGGACCTTGGATTCAACAAAACAGACATGATGGGCGACTGCTACGAATACCTGCTTTCAAAAATGGCAACCAGCGGCGACAATGGCCAGTTCCGTACTCCTCGACATATAATTGATATGATGGTAGAAATCGCAAAGCCTGGTCTTACAGACACAATCATTGATCCTGCAATGGGAACTGCGGGCTTTCTTAGTGAAAGTGCAAAATACATTAAGGAACATTTCGCAAAAGAACTTACAAACAAAACAAACAATGAGCATTTTCACAATAAAATGTTCACAGGTTTTGACACCGATACTGATATGCTCCGAATCGGCTGTATGAACATGACGCTCCACGGAGTTGAAAATCCAATAATCAAATACAACAATTCTTTGGGCGAAGACTATGAAGAAAAAGAATCTCACACTCTAATTCTTGCAAATCCTCCATTCAGCGGAAGCCTAGACCCAAGCACAGTAGCAAAGTCTTTAAATCAGATTAGCGGCGGAACAAAGAAAACAGAACTTCTTTTTTTGAGCCTCTTCCTTCGTCTTCTTAAAACTGGAGGCCGCTGTGTAAGCATTATTCCTGTTGGAGTTTTGAACAACACAAACGACAAAGCCTACACAAAACTCCGTAAAGAACTTGTAGAAAATCAAAAACTTGAAGGCATAATCTTTATGCCGGGCGGAGTTTTCTATCCATATTCGGGAGTTCAGACAGGTATCCTAATTTTTACAAAAACAAATGCGGGCGGTACTGATAAAATCTGGATGTACAACATGGAAAACGACGGCTACAGCCTTGACCAGAAACGCGATGCAATCGAAGCAAACGACATTCCTGACATCATAAACCGCTGGAACAACCTTGCAGCCGAAGCAGCCCGCACTCACTACGAAAAATCATTTCTTGTAGACAAAAGCGAAATTGTTGCCAACGACTATGTGTTCTCCTTCAACAAGTACCAGAAAAAAGAAATTGAAAAAAAAGAATACCGCCCTGTAAAAGAAATCTTTGCTTCAATTAATGAGCTGGAAAAACAGTTTGAGCAGATTATGAAGGAGTTGCAGGGGGGAAACTAAAATGGAAAGCCAAAATATAGAGTATAAAAAGACATGGCGTGATGAATACCTCAAATGGATTTGCGCTTTTGCGAATACAGACGGCGGAAAGCTTTATATTGGCATTGATGATAATGGCAATGTCTGCGGTATTGAGGACGCTCATAAACTTAGCGAAGATATTCCAAACAAAATCCGCAATACAATGGGATTAATCTGTACTGTAAATCTTCTTAATAAAAATGGTTTGAATTATTTTGAAATCATTACAGAAAAATATCCATTTCCTGTAAGCTATCACGGTAAGTATTACAAACGAACCGGTTCAACAATGCAGGAAGTAAGTGGCGTTGAACTTGATAAAATGATTCTATCTGTACAAGGCCGCACCTGGGATTCTGTTCCAGTTCCACACATTACAGTTGATGATTTGGAAAATGACGCTATCCGGCTCTTCAAAAAAAAGGCAAAGGAATCAGGGCGTTTAGATGATGCGGCTCTAGATGTATCAAACAAAACACTTATCCAGAATCTTCATATTACTGAAGGAAACTATTTAACCAGAGCATGTATGCTTGCGTTCCACCCAGATCCAGAAAAATGGGTTACTGGTGCTTACATTAAGGTTGCATACTTTGAAAACGATGCAGACATTTTGTATCAGGATGAAATCCATGGACCTCTTATTCTACAAGTAGAAAAGACAATGGATCTCATTTACTCAAAATACATGAAGGCTTTGATTTCTTATGATGATATTTACAGAAAAGAAACATTTTTCTTCCCCCGCGCAGCATTCCGTGAACTGCTTTTAAATGCTGTAATTCATAAGGATTATCTTTCTACAACACCAATCCAGATTCGTATCTACAAAGACAAAATCCGTCTTTGGAATGATGGTGCTTTACCAAAAGAAGTTCCTGTTGAAGACTTGTATAAAGAACATGTTTCAAAACCATGCAATCCAAACCTTGCAAACGTATTCTTTAAGTGCGGTATGATTGAAAGCTGGGCTCGCGGTTTTAATAAAATCAAAAGATTTTGCGAAGAAGAAAACGCAAATCTTCCTGTCATAGACCTTTCTCTTGGCGGTGTTACAGCCCGCTGTTTTGCTTCGAAGGCATATCTAGCATTAATGAATGAACATAAAGAAGATATGCAATCACCAAAAATGTCCGATAACGAGAAAACCAGTGAGAAAACAATAAAGTGGCCAGAAAAGTGGCCAGAAAAGTGGCCAGAAAAATGCCAGCAGATTTACAACGCTATAGAACAGGATAAAAATACAACCATAGCAAAATTAGAAAATCTTTTGGGCATAGGACACACAACAATAAAAAAAATGCTAACTGCAATGCAGGAGGAAGGTTTTATTCGTCGTGTCGGAGCAGATAAAGGCGGTTACTGGGAAATTGCACAAGGAGCTGAGGAATGAAAAAGAAACTGAAAGATATTTGTACTGTATATACAAAAAATATTGAACAAAATGAACTTTTTTCAGATGTAAAAAAAATGATAGACAGTGCCAGACAAAAAGTTGCGACTGAAGTAAATAGCACTATGTCTGCTCTTTATTGGGAAATTGGAAACAGAATAAACCAGGATTTACTTAAAAACGAGCGGGCTGAATATGGAAAGCAGACAGTTTCAACACTTGCCAGGCAGCTTCAATCTGACTACGGAACAAACAGTTTTTCCGAAAAAAATCTGCGCCGTATGATGCAGTTTGCAAATGTCTTTCCAGACAGAAAGATTGTCGTATCACTGATACGACAATTCAGCTGGACACATATAGTTGCATTTATCCCAATTCAAGATGAGCTGAAACGAGAATTCTATATACAGATGTGCCGCCTTGAAAATTGGAGTGTTCGTACCTTAAGGCAAAAAATTGACGGTATGCTTTATGAACGTACTGCCATCAGCAAAAAAAGTGATGAAACAATCAAAAATGAACTTGCAACATTAAAAGAAGAAGACCGGCTTACACCCGACCTGGTATTCAAAGACCCGTATTTTCTGGATTTCTTAGGACTTCACGATACATATTCCGAAAAAGACCTTGAAAATGCAATTCTTGCCGAAATGGAAAAATTCATTTGCGAAATGGGAACAGACTTTGGTTTTATGGCCCGCCAGAAACGCATAACAATCGACAACGAAGATTATTACATCGATTTGCTTTTTACCCACCGCCGTCTGCATTGTCTTGTAGTTGTTGAACTAAAACTTGGCGAGTTTAAAGCAAGCTATAAAGGTCAAATGGAATTATACCTGCGTTGGCTAGAAAAGAACGATCATGTAGATGGCGAAAATAAACCAATAGGTTTGATTTTGTGTGCAGGAAAAAACAGCGAACATATTGAACTTATGCATCTGGATGACAGCAATATCAGGGTTGCAGAATACCTTACAAAGTTGCCAGACCAGAAACTCCTGGAGCAAAAACTGAATCAAGCAATTGAATTTGCAAAGAACAGGCTTGAGGCAAGAGAAAAAGATGGAGCTGTGGAATGAAAAAGAAACTATTTTCGGAAGTTTTAGAAATAAAAAATGGTAAAAATCAAAGAGCTGTTGAAAACCCAAATGGCAAATATCCAATTTATGGAAGTGGCGGTGAAATAGGCAGGGCAAATGATTTCATTTGTGAGGCAGAAACAATAATAGTTGGTAGAAAGGGCACAATAAACAATCCGATTTTTGTAAATGAATCGTTTTGGAATGTTGATACTGCATTTGGACTTTGTGCTAATCGTGAATTGTTATACCCAAAGTATTTGTTTTATTTTTGCAAATCTTTTGATTTCAATACACTTAGCACAACTGTTACAATCCCAAGTCTAACAAAAACTAATTTATTGGGAATAAAAATCCCTCTTCCATCTCTCCCTGAACAGCAAAAAATCGCCGCTGAACTGGACAAAATCCAATCTGCAATAGACAACAAAAAACAACAGCTTTCTTTGCTTGATGAAGCTATCAAATCCGAATTTACCGAGATGTTTTCGACTCTAAATTGCGAGATAAAAACAATTGAAGAAACATGCACCATGAAATCTGGTACTACTTTTTCAAAAGATGAAGAATCAGATTCAGGTGAAGTCTTTTATATTAAAGTATCAGGAATGAATCTTCCTGAAAATGATAAATATATTAAAACCAGTTTTTTATTTGTATCTAGAAAAGTCGCTGGAAAAACAATAATCCCTGCTAATTCTATTATTTTTCCGAAACGAGGCGGGGCAATCGGAACTAATAAAAAAAGAATAACTGAACAAGAAATTTGTATCGATTTGAATACAATGGCAGTAACACCATCCAATGAATTAAATATTCAGTATTTATATCAATTTTTCCAAAATTTAGATATGGGTAAGTTATTTAATGGTTCTACTGTTCCTCAGATAAATAATAAAGATATTGGTCCATTGAAAATAAAAGTGCCACCTTTAGAGCTTCAGAATAAATTCGCCTCATTCGTCCAACAAATCGACACAACAAAAACAATCATCAAAACACAATTGAAAGATTTGAATGAGTTACTTGAAAGCAAGATGGACTTTTACTTTATGGAATAATTATGTAAGTTTTGGAACAAAACTCTGTAAGTTTGCGTAGCAAACGACACTTGCAGGAATTATTAGATAGCAAAATGGATGAATACTTCGGGTGATTTTTCAGTATATTTATGGTATAATCTTGACAGGAGGTGTGCTATGGCAGAAGCATTGTTACAGATGTATGAAAAAATGACATCAACCGCACAGCAGGAATTATATGATTTTGCATTGTTCCTAATTTCAAAACAGCAAACTAAGCAAACAAGTCATAAAACTCCTTCTGAAAAGTTTTTAGAAATTGCTTCTAAAATTCATGGTAATTCAAACGGTCAAGAATGGACAAGAGAAGAACTTTATGAACGATAATGTTTTTATTGATACCAATATTTTAATTTATAGTATAGATGATGCCAATGCAGAAAAACAGAAAACATCAAAGTCTATTATTTCAAAACTATCCGAGAATGGCGGTATTATATCTACGCAGGTTCTGCAAGAATTTTACAATATCGCTACAAAAAAACTTGGTGTGTCAAAACAAGATGCAAAATTACTTTTGAAATATCTGTCGGAATGTTTTGTCGTTCATAAAAACACTGTAAATGATATTCTTCACGCAGTAGAAATCAGTATAAAAACACAATTTTCTTTTTGGGATTCACTCATAATAGCAGCTGCAATTTCAGAAGATTGCACAATCTTGTACACAGAAGACTTAAACAACGGACAATTAGTAGAAGGAGTCATATTAAAAAATCCATTATAGACTTACCCCAATCGACCTCCAAAACCAATTCGCCACCTTCGTCCAGCAAATCGACAAATCGAAATTTGCCGTGCAGAAGTCGCTGGAAAAAGCAGAAACCTTGTATAAATCATTAATGCAGCAGTATTTTTCGTAGAAAAATTTGATAAGCACGCTCTCGTGCGAAGAATATTCTGATTGATCTGCGATACTTGCTTTAAGTGGGTGTTGATTTTACATAAAATTATATGTAAAATCTTACATAAGAGGATGATTATGGTAACATTTACACGGAATGAAATAATTTCCAGCTCACAGTTTGTCCGCGGATTTGCAGGCTTTTTACAGAGAATGACGAAATCCAACGACGAAAAAATTGCAATCGTAAAAAACAACCAGATGCAAGCCGTTATGATTCCCATTGACGAATACGAACGCCTTGCGACTTTGGCGGAAAAAGCCGAACAGAAAGCGATTTTTGAAACGATTCAGGAACGCAAAGACACACCAGCTTCCGAATACATTTCCTATGACGACGCAATGAAAATGGCAGGCTTGTGATGGAATATGAAATCAAGTTTCATCCAATGGCTTTAAAAGAATTTTTAGAATTAGATGGCAGTATAAAAAAACTGGTCAAAAAACAGCTAGACAAGTTGAAAACGGCTCCACTTTTGGGCGAAGAACTTGGTAACAAAAACGGTTATAATTTGTCTGGCTACAGAAAAATATACGCCTGCAAAAAGCAAATTCGCATTGTATATTTCGTCATAGAAAATATTCTGCTCGTCAACATCATAGCTATCGGGAAACGTGAAGATTTAGAAGTCTACAAAACTGCCTCCGAACGTGTATAATTGCCGTATAAATCATTAATGCAGCAATATTTTTCGTAGAAAAATTTGATAAGCAAGCTCTCGTGCGGCAAGTATTTTGTGCAACATAACGGTAAAAGTATGATATAATTAAACTATGTCAGATTTAGAATATCAGAACAAACAGACATATTTTCTAACTTTGCCTTTGCTAAAAATTTTGCGCTTTGAAGCCCCTTGTGAAGCATGGCTTGATTTTATAATGGCAAACAGAACTGACAAAAACTTTTCTCATGATTATGATATTGTTTATGGACCAGTTGCTTTATATAAAAGTATTATAAGAGAATTGCCATGAACTTCGATTTTCTAAAACAGAATCCTGAACTAAAAGACCTTTACAATTATTGCAATCAGGCAGAAGTTTTTGTAAGTCAGTTTCCAGATGCTTCTGTGCGTTCTGCTCGAAACGGATTGGAATGTGCCATCAAGCTTTTTTATATTACTAAATATGGGCAGTATTCAGAAACTTCAGATCTTTTTGGTCTTATTGAAGATTATAAGTTCAAAGCATATCTTGATGAACCACAGTTAGCCGCTGTTCATAATGTACGAAAACTTGGAAATATGGCAAGCCATGCAGAACCTATCAATAATCGCATGGCGCTTCTTTGTTTGCATTCTCTTTATGACTCTGTTTGTGAAATATTAAAATTTCTTGGAATCATTTCGACGTATCTTCCATTTGATAAAGAAGCGGTAACAGCTGCTGTTACAAATGCTGCTGAAGCAGAAAAGACTAAAAAGAAAGTTATCATCAAAGTAAAAAAATCAGCATTTACTACAGAACAGAAAGCAAAAATTGCTAGCGGCACCAAAATGACATCCAATATTGATTATACTGAAGCAGAAACTCGTGCGGCTCTTATTGATATGGATCTTCGTGAAGCTGGCTGGACTGTTTGTGATATTAAGGAAGCAGTAAAACCTGAGACTGCCTGCATCGAAACAAAGCTCACTAATATCCCTGTTTCAAGTGATTTTCCTACCGGAGTTGGATACGCCGACTATGTTCTTTATGATACAGACGCTAAACCTCTTGCTGTTATTGAAGCAAAACGAACTTGCAAGGATGTAGAAACTGGTGCAAAACAGGCAAAAATCTATGCAGAAGCATTAAAAGAAAAGTTTGATTTAATGCCTGTTATTTTCTATACAAACGGCTATCAGATTTATATGGTTGATGGAGCTGGTGGACCTGCCCGCCGTGTATTTGGTTATTATTCATTGAAAGAACTCCATTCACTTATTGTACGTCGTAAACTTGGAGCAATCGAAGATACTCGTGTAAATCAAGAAATTTCCGACCGCTATTTTATTCAGAATGCATGCACTGCTGTTTGTACTGCATACTCAGGTTTTAAGCGAAAAGCATTGAACGTTATGGCAACAGGAACGGGAAAGACTCGTTTTGCTATTTCTCTTGTTGATATTTTGATGCGAAATAACTGGGTAAAAAATGTTCTGTTCCTTGCAGACAGAACGGAACTTGTAGACCAGGCAAAAAAAACTTTTGCAAAATATCTTCCTAATGCAACTCTTTGTGCAATTTCTGAAGCAACTGGAACCCAGCATGATTATGATGCAAACGTCATTTTAAGCACTTACCCAACAATGCTTAATCTTCTTGATACAGATGAAAAGAAGTTTGGAATTGGCCGGTTTGATTTAATCATTATTGATGAATGCCACCGTTCCTGCTACAACAAGTATCAGGCGATTTTTCATTATTTTGATTCACTTGTTCTGGGGCTTACTGCAACTCCAAAAGATCAGGAAGGCCAGGAAGATACATATTCTTTGTTTGGACTGGAAGTAGGACACCCGACTTTCAATTATGATTATCCTACAGCGGTTGCAGAGGGCTTCCTTGTAGATTATGCAGCTATCGATAAAACAACTGCACGCTTAAAGAACGGTGCAAAGTACTCTGAACTAACCGATTCAGAAAAGAAAGAATATGATGAGGTTTTTGCAGACGAAGAACCGTTGCCTGAAAACTTAAAACAAAAGCAGGGAAATGAATTCTACAAAAATATCATCAACATTCCGACCATCAAGCTTGTTTTAGAAACATTGATGACCGAAGGCCTTCGTGTAGACAATGGCGAAAGGCTTGGAAAATCCATTATCTTTGCAGCAGACCATGAGCATGCAAAAAAAATCGTTCAGACTTTTAAGGACGTTTATCCTGATAAAGGTGATGATTTCTGTCAGCTTGTTGACTACAGCGTAAGTAAAGCCGGAACAATCATTGATGATTTTAAAATGCCTGCAAAGGAACCTGTTATTGCAGTTTCAGTAGATATGCTTGACACAGGGATTGATGTTCCTGAGGTTTTGAATCTTGTTTTCTTTAAGAGAGTATATTCTGTAATTAAGTTCTGGCAGATGATAGGACGCGGAACACGTGTTTGCAAAGATTTTAATGTATTCAGTCCTTCAAAGGAATTTTTCGGAAAAGGAAAGGAAGGAATTACAAATGCAGAACTCCAGCCTTATCCAGAAAAACAGGGATTCTATATTTTTGATTTCTGCGATAATTTCGATTTCTTTGATATCAATCCAAAAGGCAAGATTACTGGCGGCGGCTTAAACCTTTCGCAGAAGATTTTTGAACTTAAACTGGATATGGTTTATGAACTTCAGAAACGAGAACATCAGGAAAATGAGGAGCATATTAAGTTCTACCAGAAATGGAAAGGTGAACTGATTTCTTCAATTCAGAATCTTGATAAAAATCTCATAAATGTACGCTATAACTTGAAGGAAGTAGAAAAATATTCAGACACCAAAACATGGGATTATGTTACACCTTTGATACTTGTTGAAATAAAGAAAGTCATAACTCCATTAATAAATCCGATTGGCGGCGATTCCAGCGCAAAGGTATTTGATGTCTGGATGTTCAATATTGAACTTTCTCATTTAGCGGGAGATGTAGATTACAGCAAGCCTCTTCAGAAAGTTACTACGATTATTTCTCAGCTGCTAGATATGCAGACAATCTCTGAAATTAAAGCTAAGTCTGAAATCCTTAAAACTTTCCTTTCAACAGAATTCTGGGCAGAAGTTACTGTTTCTAAGCTGGAACAGGTGCGAAAAGAAGTGCGGGAATTGATTAAATATCTTGATGGGGACAAAAAGAAAGTTGTAGAAACGAATTTTAAAGACGAAGTAATTGAAAAAGACGGAAAGCACATTAATCCTCAATTCAAGAATTACAAGCAGAGGGTAATTGATTACCTTGCCGAAACTACGGATTGCCAGGCTGTAAACAAAATCAAGAATATCGAACCTCTCTCAGAAAAAGACATTCAGGATTTGCAGCATATTCTTTGCGAAGAACTTGGCACCCAGAAAGATTATGATGCCATTTCCGAGGGCGCTCCTCTTGGAGTATTTGTCCGAAGAATTGTCGGAATGAATCCAGAAGCTGTAACAAAACTCTTGAGTGAATATCTTTCAAAATACAACTTTAATCCTGCTCAAGAAGAATTTTTGCATCAGATTGTTACATTTGTCCTTCAGAATGGTGATATTGAAGTTAAGAATCTTATTAAAGATGACCCGTTCAAATCTATGGATTTTACAGAACTGTTCGATGGAAATGTAGTTCCAGTTACGGAATTTGTTTCACATCTTCATAAAGCGATTGCAGCATAAAAATATTCCAGAATTCGCTCAGTTGGTCCTGATTTTAGACAAAGTCCATCAAACTGTTTTATTAGTTTCATAATCTATCCTAAAGCAGCCGCTCTCCAATTTTGCTCAGTTTTTCTTTCATGGCTTCGTCTTCCGTTGCAAGGAAAATTGTTTCGTTCAAGTCTTCTCCGGTTGACCAATAATCTGGAAAAATACCGAGGCCGTCTCCGTGCCATTGGCTGGAATTTCCTGCAAAATCCATTCGTTCTGAAGCCAGCGAAACTGCAATTTTGCTTTCCGGAAGAAGATAATTGTATATTTCTCCATAATCGAGGCTTCCGTAGGAATTTTCACCTAAGGCAAGCACATTTTTCTGGCCGAAAAGAAGCTTTGCGCTCAGCACAAAAAGCTCGGCCGCGCTCACGGAATTTCTGTCTATTAAAAAAATCAGTTTTCCCTTAAATTTAGGTTTTTCTTCTATTAAAATATTCGCAGTCTGCTTCCATTGTTTCACCTGGGGATTTTTCTTATGGTTTTTCAGCCTTTGTTTTGCGATTTTTATGTGATATTTTGAATTTGGAACTTTATATTCATTTAAAAAATTCAGTTTCGCAAAGTTTATTGCAGGGGAATCATAAATTGTCTTTGAGAAAAAATTGGTTTCAAAAAAATCATCAATCTTTTTCGCCTGTTTTTCATTGAAACTGTCATAGTTTCCAAAATAAAGAAAATACAGGAATGCTTCTATATAGTTTATTTCTCCGCCATTATTGCTCCGCAAGTCTATTATTATGTTTTCCTTTGAAATCCATCTTTCTGAAAGTGATACGAATTTCTTGAAAATAATTTCAGAGCCTTTCCGCCTCGCAGAAGTTTTTTCCGGCAGCAAAAAACTTGATATACTTGCATATCCTGATTTTTCAGTTTCTAGCTCATGGTATTTAAGCCTGAAATCTGCGCTTATGATTCCGTCATCAAAGACTGGAATTCTTACAGTTCGGTTATTAAAAGAAAATTCCGCCGCATCGGTTTTTCTGGCTGAAAAAATACCCAGCCTGTAGATATTTTTTCCCTTTGCAGGATAGAAGAATAATTTTTCAGCTGAATCTGTAAATTCGTCATTTGCTTTTATGAATTCTGATTTTGTTTCAGATACATAAAACTTGCCTTTCCGTTTTTCAAGGAAAGTTTCTGCAAATAGAATTTTATTTTTTGGAGCAACATATTTTGCATTTGCCCCCGATTCCATTGATATTGAAAAATGCCCGTCTGCAACACTTTTTTCCATATATTCTGAATATTCTTTCTTCAGTTTTTTAGTGTCTATAAAATCAAAGCCCGCATATTTTTCCAGAAAGAAGTCTGAAAATTTTTCAGTGCAAAAGCCATTTTCTTCCATGCTTTCATAGCCTGCATATGCTGTTTCAAGATAATAACAAAAATATTCTATGTCCGTTTTTAACTGGCTGTAGGAAATTTCATTCTGCTGTGCATATTCGTGCTCCGGAAAACAAGGCTTCCAGAATTCACATTCCTTGATTTTTGAAACATCATGTTCCGCATACAAAAAATTGGTGAATATTGAAAATAATAGAATTAAAAGTTTGTGGTTGTTCATTTTTTTCCTGATGTCTATATTTAATAAATGAGCTTTCCAGCTAAAGCAGCCGCTCACCAATTTTGCTCAGTTTTTCTTTCATGGCTTCATCTTCTGTTGCAAGGAAAATTGTTTCGTTCAGGTCTTGCGTTTTTTTACAGGTTATTATTTATGTCCTTCAATTTTTCAGTAAGATTTTCATCGCCAGTTACGTTCACCAGAGCCTGAACAATATCGTCGTTTGTTGCCCAATAATCTGGCATTATGCCCAAACCTTCAGGACATTTTTCCGAATCTCCTATCACAAAGCTAGAAAGATGCAAAGCAATTCCAGAATGGGGCAACTGATAGCACCAGACATTTCCAAAAGCGTAACATCCCGTTGTGTTTTCACCGATTTGAAAAAACTGGTTCGTTTCTAAAAAAATATTTCTTGCATCTAATATTGCGCCTTCACTTGAAGATGCCGAATTTTTGCCGGAAAGAATAATCAGCTTTCCTTTAAAATTGGGATTGCCAGATTTTGCTTTCTTTTTCTTATGATTATAATATGTGATTCTTAAATTTCGCTTGTTCAAAATTTTTCTTATTTTTTTAAATTCCTTTATGAAAAACTCATCTTGTGAAAACAGATTTTTTTCCAGCCAATTTTCAGCTTGCACAACAGAAGAAGAAACCAAATCCACTCTTTTTCCATCATCACCAATAAGTTTTGCTTGCTTTTTTATATTCTTCCACGTATTTTTTTCAGAACAATTCTTTTCCAAAAAATACAAATTTGCTAAAAATTTTGCCACATTAACTGAATTTCCACCGCCGTTTGTCCGTAAATCAAGAATTACATTTTTCTTATCCTGATAACGCTCAGACACAGAATAAAGTTTTTCAAAATTTTCATCCAATATTGATTTTCGATTATCATTATTCGGGAGATTCATAAATGTGGGAATGTAAATATACACTGAATCTTCCGTTTCAATTTCTTTATAAGCAGACACATCAGTTGAACTTATATAATTATTTGAAACATTGCATAAAATCTGTTTTTGTTCGCCAGAATAAATTACAGCAACCGGATTTTTATTTTTATAAACCGGCGCATAAACGCCAATTCTGAAAATATTTTCTCCTTCAGAAGGATACAAAAACAGATTTTCATCTTCAATTTCAAGACTTTTGCCAGCCTGAAAATCCTGGTTATCTGATTTTTCCACAACAAAAATATCATCAGTTTTTTTTACATAAATATTTGAGTACAGAACTTTATACTGAGAAACCAACCTTTTTGAAAAATCCTTGCTTTCAATTGAAAAATGAGAATCCTGTATATAAGGATTAAAAAAATCATATATAAAGTGTGTCAGAGCTGATGTTTTTATGAGTTCATCTTCTTTATTGAAGTTTTTGAACAGCTCATTTATCTGATCTATCTCCAAACCTCGTTTCACTGCGTCATCATAGCCTGCATACGCTGATTTTAAAAGATAAACCAGCATATCCAAATCTTCTTCCGCCTGACCGCACGAAATTTCATCCTTAAACCATTTCTGATAGCCAAAGAAATCACAGCTTACATCCCGATACTCGCATGGTTCTGATGAAATTATCTTTGGCTTCGCTCCGCAAATTCCGCATGCAATTACAAAAATAAAAATCAACAATATTTTTTTCGTGTGAATTAAAAAATAAGAAAGCGCAAATCTGGATTTTTTTAATAAGCAACTCATAAACTCTCCGATATTTTTTCAATTTTGTTTTTGCTTATGTGCAATCAACTATACACTTTTGTAAGATACTTTTACAAGAGTTCAATTTTCAGTTGTACTGGAAAATTTGAATTTCAGTGTATTTACAAATTATATATGTTTGTTTATGCTCGAATACAGGGAGAGGGTAAATCTTATGAAAAAAAGTTTTTTAGCGCTAATAATATTTTTATTCATTCAGGCACTTTTTTCAAAAGAAGTCAAAATTTCTTCAGAACCAGTTGAATTTCTTGAAACTTTTATTCCTGGCAACACAAACGTTTCAACATCTTTTATTGACTATGAACAATTGATATCTGATTTAAATTATGCGGATTATTATTTACGCACAGCGTATATGGGCTATAAAGAAATGGTTGGTATAGGTTATAAAAAACAAGCGCTCCTTAATTATTTTGAAAATCGATATGCAGGCAAGGAAAATATTGAAGTCTATGAATTTGTCTTGGATTTGTACAGTTTTTTTCAGAATTTTGTAAAAAAAGACAGGCATTTTATTCTTGCATTTGACAATCAAAGAAAGTACATAAATGTCTGCAATAAAGACATTTTTTTCTATTCAAATACATTCGTTGAAAAAAAAGACGGCAAATATTTTGTAATTGAAACAGATAATAAAGCCTTGAAAGCTGGTGATAAATACACAGGAAAGGATAATTGTCTTTTTCAATATCCTGCAAAGGGAAAAAATGTTTACAGATTAGGCTGCATTGATAATGTTGCCAGAAAATCTTATTCCTTTTCTTTCAACAGCAACACGGTTGATTTTAACTTGCATAACGATGGCGCAATAGACATAACTCCTAATCCTAAATATCATGAAATAGAAACAAATGATTCTGTATATATCAGCTTGTCTTCTTTTAATCTTCCGGATAAGAATTCTTCATACAGAAAAGGCGCGGATATTGTTTTTGAAAAATTTGCGAATATCCGCAATCGATTTATAGAAAAAAAGAATATTATCATTGATTTGCGAAGCAACACAGGCGGAAGAGAAATTTACGGTGAGTTTGCCGTGTGGAATTTTCTAAATAAAAACGGCGAAGTGTTTTCTGAAAAAGCATATAGTAAAATGTACGAGTTTCTGGATAACAATTTTTACAGAAGCAGCTATGTTGTTTCGCCTGCTACAGTTCAAGCAAGATTACAGCTGTTTATAAAAACCGGAGAAGAAAAAACATCTTATGGCAGGCAGATTCAGAAAAAATTAAAAGAATTCAAGAAAACTCCCGAAAAAGTAATTTATGAAAATCAAATCACGCTAAAAAATGAAACAAAATCATATTTTGATGGAAATATAATTTTTTTAATTGATAGAAACACAATGATCGCATGCGAAAGAATGATTTGTATTTCCAAAAAGTTATTGAACAAAGACAAAGTTTTTTTAATCGGCGAAAACTCATGCGGATGCGCTGTCTACACCGATGTTTTGAATTATTTGCTTCCTAGCAGCGGAATTTCAATAAGGCTTGGAACCAATCAGAACTATTTTTATGATGATTTTGCACAATGGCACGGCGAAGGCCTCGGTATTTTTCCGGATTATTGGTCAACCGGCGAAGACCTGAACGAAACAATTTTCCTTGCAACAGAAGACAAAGCCATGAAAGAAAAACTGAGCAAAATTGGTGAGCGCCTGCTTTAGGTACAATGCATTTACAGTACTATAGCACAATCAATCCATTTTTCAGCATAAAAAAACATCTGGCAGCTGGCAGCCACCAGATGTTCTTATTTTTTGGAGGCATTTTTACAAATGCTTATATATATAACTAACAAATGTCTGAACAGTTACATTCTGTTGCAAAAGCGGCGGCTCCTTCGCCAACATACATTTCGTGCAGTTTTTTCATAATATTTGAAACAACCGGCACAAATTCGTCTTCAACATAAAGAATGAACATAACATTCAGCTGAGGCCAGATTGAATCGCCCAGCTTCGGGTCTGTGTTTCCAGCGCCCATCACATTTTCCAGCTTTGTATACTTGCATTTTATGCCGGCCCGGCGGCATTCTCGCTCATACAGCTGCAAGAAATCTGATTCAATCGCCTGGGTAAGAACAATTTCTATTCTTTTCATTATTCATTTCCTCCGTTGTCAGAATCTTCCGCTGGTTTTTCAGAATCAGAGTCCGGCTCCTTTGCTTTTTCTGAACCTTTTCGTTTTTCAACTTTATCTTCCAAAGCTTTTACTATTTTCTTCAGGCCGCGGGACTTTCTTTCTTCAGTTTTTACTTCTTTTTCAATTTTTATAGGATTTCTTAAGTCTTCCTCAAGCTGGGCAACGCGTCTTGCTTCGCCTTTCTTGTTGAAAATAAAGTAAATTACCGGCATAACGAACAATGTCATCAAAGAACCAAATGTCATACCGCCCAAAACTGTAAGTCCAATCGGCTGGGTCATTGTTCCTGTTTCGCCTGGGAAGAATGCCATTGGAATCAGGGAAGTAACTGTTGTTAAAGTAGACATCAAAATAGGTCGAAGACGGCTTCTTGCGGCTTCAATGCAGGCTTCCTTCAACGCATATCCGCGCTTCCTCAGAAGGTTAGTGTAGTCAACAAGAACAATACCGTTGTTTACAATTGTTCCAACAAGAACCAGCATTCCGACTACAGAAACAATGTTCAGCATCGTGTGTGTTATAAGATAAATGAACATTACTCCAATAAACGAAAGCGGAATTGTGAACAGAATAATGAACGGATCTTTGAACGACTCGAACTGGCTGGCCATTACCGCAAATACAAGCAGAACCGCCATTATGATGATTACACCGAATTTCTTAACGGAATCAAGCATATCTTCCAGAGAACCTTCATAAGAAACCATTACTTTTTCATCAAGAACAACATTTTTTCTTACTGCGTCGGCAATTGCATCCTGAACCTTGTTGATTGAAATTCCAGACTTCGGCTCAATTGAAAGCCTGATTGTTCGTGTTTGGTTTTCACGGCGGATTGTAACCGGCGCAAGAGATTCCTCATAGCGGGAAAAGCTTGCAAAAGGAATTCTGTTGCCCATTGAGTTTGCAACATAGATATTCTCCAAGTCGCCGAATTTCTTTCTGTCTTCCTCGTCAAGGCTTACCACAATATCAATCTGAGTTCCGTTGTCATCGTAGCGGCTGGCAGTTTTTCCGTTCACAGCGGCGTTAAGCTCTGAGCCTGCGCCGTAAGCGGTAACACCAAGCTCGTACATTCGGTTTCGGTCAAGATTAATTTTCAGCTGCGGAAGACCATCTTCAAGGTCGCTTGTAACTTCATTCACATAGTCAGAACAGTTGTCCTGAATTACTTTCTGAATTTCCTTTGAAGTTGCACGCGCCAAATCAAGGTCGTCGGAACGGATTACAACATCAATCGCCGAGCTTGCAAAGCTGTTCATTCCAGTGCTGAACGTAAATTCCGCGCCAGGGAACGAGTTGAAGTATTTTCGGCACTTTTCCTTTGTAGTTTTCTCATTGTCATAGCCAGGCAAACGTTCGCTTTCCGGGTACAATGAAATGCGGAGTGTTGCAGTGTTTGAATCCGACGCTGTAGACATCATTGTTGAGCCGCCTACAGAAATAAGCGAGTATTTTACGCCTTTCAAATCGCGCATTACGTTCGCCTCGTACTGCTGAATTACTTCGCGGGTAAGGTCAAGTGTTGTTCCCTTCGGCATTTCAAGAGAAACTGAAACAGAAGTTGTAGCTTCTTCCGGCATAAAAATAAATCCAATCAGTTTTACAGAAAAAATTGAGCCGAAGAAAAGCAGAACCAGAACTGTGATAACAAGTTTTCTGTGCTTCAGGACTTTTTCAACCCCGGAAGCATATGCGTTGTCCAGCCAAGTGAAGAAACGGCTCATCAGACCGTCAAATCCCTGAAGCCACTTAGGCATTTTTCGCTCCGACTGTTTTTCAACAACAAGATACTTTGAAGAAAGAACCGGAACAAGAACTGCGGCTGTAAGCAACGAGCAAAGAAGAGAGAAAATAATTGTGAACGCGAACGAAACAAAAAGTTTTCCCATCATTCCAAGCATTTTCTGGAACATTACCATTGGAAGGAAGATGCAGACAGAAGTCAAAGTTGAAGAAGTAATTGAGCCGAGCATTTCCTCTGAGCCAAGAACTGCTGCAACATCAGCTTTCGCGTCGCGCTCCCGGTACGTGAATATGTTCTCCAGGATTACAATTGAGTTATCAACAAGCATACCAATGCCAAGAAGAAGTCCTGACAAAGTCATCATGTTGATTGTAAATCCGCAGAAATACATAAGCGCAAGGGTAATAAGAACTGAAATCGGAATAGAAAGCGCAATAATGAATGTACTCTTTATAGAACGAAGGAAGATATAAAGAACAACTACTGCAAGAACAATACCCTGAAGCAATGAGCTTACAACATTTTTAATTGTGTTGTTGATATCGTCTGTTGTGTTGTACGCTTCAATAATCTTTACATCGGCAGGAAGCTCCTGAAGAATTTTTGAAACCTGAGCACGGCATTTTTCCGCTGTAGCAACAGAGTTCTTTCCTGACTGCTTCTGAATCATAAGCATTACACAGGATTTTCCGCCCATATACGCTTCAGAAGTTACATCCTTATATCCTGCATAAACATTCGCAACATCGCGCAAAAGAACTGGAACCATTTCTCCGGCAGAATTTGCCTTGTAAGTAACAACAGTTCCCTTTACATCGTCAACAGACTTGTAAGTTCCTTCCGCAGAAATCGTATAGTTTGTGTCGCCCTGCTCAATCTGTCCGCCCGAACTCGTTATATTCTGGGCGCCAATCATCTGGCAGATTTGAGTAATTGTAAGTCCGTATGCGTCCAGTCGGTCGCGAGGAACTTCAACTTTAATGCACTTCTCGCTGTTTCCAACAAGAGTTGCGGAAGCAACACCGTCAACCTGCTCAAGACGCGGCTGAATAATATCTTCAACATAGGAACTAAGCTCTTCCGGAGTTCTTGTTCCGGAAACTACAAGCCCCATAATAGGAATCATTGAAGGATCCATCTGGAAAATAATCGGGGAATCCGCGCTGTCCGGAAGATAGTTGCGGATCATGTCAATCTTGTCGCGGATATCAGCCTTTGCCTCGTCAAGGTTTGTTCCATACTCAAATTCAAGAATAACAAGAGAAGTTCCTGTCATTGACTGCGACTGAAGTTTTTTCAGGCCTGTAACACTCGAAAGGGAACTTTCCATTGTTCGTGTTACACTTTTTTCAGTTTCCTCAGGGCCAGCATTTGAATAGCTTGTATAAACCATGATATATGGAATATCCATATCTGGGTACAAGTCTATCGGCAAAGTCATTGTACAATAAATACCAAGCAACGTTGCAAGAATAAAGCAGATAAGAGTCGTTGTCGGTTTTTTTACAGCTAATTTAGAAAAAGACATTTAATCTCCCATAAAACTAAACCTCAAAACAAAAAATTCTATTTATTCAGCTTATTCAGAAATAGAAACTACATTTACCTTTGCGCCGTCAGAAAGAAGCGCCTGTCCTTTTACAACAACCAAGTCTCCAGGAGCAATTCCCATCTGAATTTCCTGCTTGTCGTCAACGCGGATTCCTTTTTTTACAGGGCTTGCCTTTACAGTGTTTGTCATTGAATCAACAATGTAAACAATATCCTCGTCATTTCTTGTTACAATTACGTTGTTCGGAATAACGATTGTGTTTTTCTTTGTATCTGTAACAAGCTTGATTCTTGCGTACATTCCAGCCTTAAGCCTTGAATCTGAAGGTGTCTGAACAAGTTTTATTCCAAGAGTTCTTGAGCTTGTGTCCAAAACCGGGTCAATTTCAACAAGAACAGCAGGAAATGTTTCTCCAGGATAAGCGTCAAACGCAAGCTCAGCCTTTTCATTCATTGAAATTCTGCTTACAAAGCGTTCCGCAACGTTTGTCTTTACTTCAAGAGTTCCAGTAGAACTGATTTTTCCAACCGGCATTGAGGCAGAAACTGTCTGTCCGATATTGTACGGGAACGAAGTTATTGTTCCAGCAACCGGAGCTTTTATCGGGCTGTTCTTGTAGTCCATTCCTGGGCGGCTCGCATCAACTTCGCAAAGAACCTGGTCTTTTTTTACTTTGTCGCCGACTTTCACAAGAATTCTGGAAAGTTTTCCGCTCTGAACATCAGGATAAATATCAACGCTGGAAGCTGTCTGAACGTTTCCGCCGAATTCAAGATAGTCATCAAGATTTTTTGGAACAGCTTTGTAAACATTTACAGCAAATATTGTTTCAGCCTTTGTGTCATCTTCCGCCACAGGCTTTTTTCCACATCCTAAAAACACTGCAGAAGCTAAAAGGGCAGTTCCCGCAATTGCAATTTTCTTTACAACTTTCATATATGTCTCCTATTTTATTCAGCAAGTTTTATGCTAAGTTTCTGCTCAAGATCAAGAATCGCCGAAATATAGTTATATTTCTCGTTCATCAGTCCAAGCCTTGCCTGGTTCAGGGAACTTTCCGAGTCCCGAACCGCAAGCAGCTCCTGGGTACCGTTGTTATAAGCCTTCAATGTTGAATCGTATGCTTCCTGGGCAAGAGTAACGTTGTTTCCCATAGCCTCAATATTCGCCCTTGAAACAGAAAGGTTGTCGCAAAGCTTATGAACTTCAATCTCTGCGTTCTGATAAAGCTGTTCAAGCCCGATTTCCGCCTGCGCAAGCTGCTGCTTTGAATCTTTTATTTTCTGCATGTTTGATGACCAAGGCAGCATATCAAAAAGATTCTGGTACGCAAGAGTTATTGTCAAAGTTCCGCCGTCAGAATAGTTGTCTTTGTCGAACCAGTTTTCTGTGATGTTTGAAACTGTAGGCTGAAGCCCGAATCCGAGCGCAAGGCTAGGGGTAAAGGTAGAAAGATATGTGGCATCTATTCCTGTTTTTATAAGCTCAATGTTTTTCTTCAACGCTTTGATGTCGTTGTTCTGCTCAACGTACTTCTTGAAAAGCTCGTCCGCATCCACATCAACATAAGAAATTTCAATTGTTCCCTGAAGGTCGATTTCTGTTCCGTACGGAAGCCCAAGCAGAAAACCAAAAGTTTCTTTTGTCTGCTTAAGGGAATTTTCCGCACTAAGAATTGTTGGCTTCATATTTTCATAAGTAACCTGGGAATTCAAAACTGAAAGGCGAGGAACTGTTCCGTTCCTGTAGTTTATTTCAGCCTGGCGCCAGCGCGCTTCCGCGTTTGCCATTGATTCTTTCTGAATCTTCAAATTTTGCTGCGCAAGCAAGATTCCGTAGAACATCTTCCTGATGTTTACTTCTGTTTCTTTTACAGACTGTTCCCACGAAATTTGGCCGGCTTCGTACTGTTTCTTTGCTGCAGAAATTGACTTCAGCATAGCCGCATTGAACGCCCATGAAAAAGAAAGATTCCCAACCGGATGCCACAACGCCGCTTCTTCCGAACCGTACATATCATCAATTATTTTTGAAGCGTTAACCTGACTAGCAGCTTTAAGCCCATAAGTCCATTTTTCCTCAGGATTTGTTCCTGCCGACGCGCCTTGCAAAAACGCAGGAAAAGTCGCATTTGATTTTATAGAGTTTTTTATTGAATCAATATCGTTCGAGCGCGCCAAAGTTCCGCTAAGAGCCGCGCTTGGCAAAAACGTGTTCCACGAATTGTCGCTCGCGCGTTTTTTTATCTCCAGGTCAATCGCGGAGCTTTTCAACGACTTGTTGTTCTTCAGCGCATAGGAAACCGCATCCTCCACCGTAAGAACTACTTCATTATTTTTATTTGAATCTGATTCCTGGGCAAAAGCAAATCCACAAGAAGCAAAAGCAATAAAAACCGCCAAAAATCTAACTGCTTTAGAATTCATCTATTCTCCTCCAAAGTCCTTTTTTCTTCTTCTTTTGTTATGTTCTGGTACATTTTTAAAAAAACTTGTCTCGCCTGGTGGATTTCTTCAATAGAAATTCCTTCCATGCTGATTTTTAAAAGCTGAATTATCATTTCGTCACATTCCTTTAAAATCTCATCGCATTTCGGCGTAAGAACAAGCCTTTTCATTCTTCGGTCGCCTTCAATTGAAAGCTGGTTTATAAATCCGCGGCAAGACAAAGATTCCACAATCAAAGAAATGTTTCCCCGTTTCAGCTCGCTGAATTTCGCAACATCTTTCGCAGTTTTCACATCCTTGTTGATATGAACTAGAAGCATCAAATTCAAATCCGACATTTTTAACTTGTACTTTTTTGAAATAACTTCCAGATGGCGCTGCATCCAAGTCCGCTGCAAATATGCAAATGTCATTGTTGAGCTTGCTTGCTCAATAAATTCCACAGGCAACATTTTTATATACTCCCGCTATTCCTTCTTTTTGAAATAGTTTAAAATTAGACTATCTATTTTTTGAATATACAAAATATGCCATAAAAATGCAATAAAATTCAAGAAAATTCCATTGTTTTCAAGCATTTTCATTAAAATTTTTTCTTCTTGTTTTCTGAATTGAATGTTTCCCTATATTGATTTATAATGTTTCATCTATATAAAAAGATAAAATGCAATTTAGAGGAAAAAAATGCCGAAAATTGAAGTAAATGAACAACTTTTCTTTAAACTTCTTGAAAAAAAATATAACTATGACGACCTTGAAAAAGTTCTTACCTACGCAAAAGCTGAGCTTGATGAAAAACCAGACACTTCAAAACCAGAATCAGAGCGTGTTATAAAAATTGAGCTTAACGACACAAACCGCCCTGACCTTTGGTCAACAAACGGCGTTGCGCGACAGCTTAAGCTTCACCGCGGCGGAAAAACTGCTGACTATTCAAAATTCCTTTCTACAAAAGAAAACATCAAGGACTGCGGAAACAGAATTGTTACTGTTGACCCGGAATTAAAAGACATCCGCCCTTATATGGTTGCCTTTGTAATAAACGGAAAACCGATTGACGACCCTATGCTGAAAGACATCATACAGACACAGGAAAAGCTCGCATGGAACTTCGGCCGAAAGCGAAAATCCATTTCAATGGGAGTTTACCGCGTTGAAGAAATAAAATTTCCTGTTCATTACAAAGCTGCTGACCCGGACACAACATCTTTCGTTCCGCTCCAGTTTGACAAGCCGCTTACTTGCCGGCAGATTCTTGAAGAACATCCAAAAGGAAAAGATTTCGGCTGGATTATCAAGGATTTCAAGAAATTTCCTATTTTAACAGACGACAAGAACGAAATTATGTCTATGGCTCCAGTAATCAACAGCGCAACTCTTGGAGCAGTGCAGGTTGGCGACAAAGGACTTATGGTTGAGCTTACCGGCGACAACATGGAAAACCTTATGCTTGCCGCGAACATTGTTGCCTGCGACTTTGCGGATGTTGGCTACGAAATCGAGCCTATAATGGTAAAACATCCGTATGACACTTGCTTCGGACGCGATGTTGTAGCTCCTTTCTATTTCCAGCCTACAACAAAAGCAACTTTGAAGCATATCAACAAGCTGCTGGGAACAAATTTTAACGATGCAACTGTTGTTGACGCGCTAACACGAATGGGCTCAAAAGTTGTTTCAAAGAAAATCGCAGATGATGATTTTGAATACACGCTTTCTCCAGCGCCTTACAGAAATGATTTCCTTCACGAAGTTGACATAATTGAAGATGTAATGATTGGAACAAAACTTGAAACTTACACGCCGGAAACTCCAAACGACTTCACAATCGGCCGTCTTCTTCCAATAACTTACTATTCAAGAAAAACAAAAACTTTGATGGTCGGGCTTGGCTATCAGGAAATGATTTTCAATTATGTAGGCTCACGCAAGGACTACATTGAAAATATGAACATCGACCCGGAGCACGTAATTGAAATCGCAAATCCTATGAGCGAAAACTATCAGTTCGTGCGCTCGGATATTCTTTCTTCTTTGCTTCGTGCGGAATCTAAATCCGCAAACGCAATTTATCCGCACAAAATTTTTGAAATCGGAAAAGTTGCCTACCTTTGCCCAGAAGAAAACACTGGAACAAGAACACGACAGTGCCTCGGCTTCCTTACAGCGGAATCAAACGCAAACTACAACACGGCTGCTTCTGAGGTGGCTTCCGTTCTTTATTTCCTTGACCACAAGTACGAAGTAAAAGAATCAAATGACCCAAGATTTATTCCTGGCCGCCAGGCTGCCGTAATTATAAACGGCAAACAGGTTGGTGTGTTCGGTGAAATTCATCCGCAGGTTCTTGAAAACTGGACAATCACAGTTCCTTGCTTCGGCGGAGAACTTGACCTAGAGGAGCTTCTTGCCGCAACTCCAGACCCACACAAAAAATCTGCTCCAAAAGCCGAGCCTAAAAAAGAAGAAAAAGCGGCTCCTGCAAAAAAATCAGAAGGACCGAAACTCGCTGATGACCAGACTGCATATTTCAATGAACACATCGAGCTGAAAGTAGCTGTAATCAAGTCGGTTGAATGTAATCCTCAGGGCGACAAGCTTTATATCGAACATATGGACGATGGTTCTGGAGAAGACAGAATAATTCAGTCTGGACTCAGACCTTACCTGAAGGAAGAGGAGCTTCTTGGCCAGCACGTAATTATCGCCTCAAACCTTGCGCCTAGAAAAATGAAAGGCGTGGAAAGCCGCGGAATGTTGCTTGCCGCAGACTACACAGAAGACGGAAAAGAAAAAGTCGAGCTTCTTACAGCTCCATGGGCAGCCGCAGGAACTCCTGTAATTCTTGAAGGCGCTGATGAAAATTTCCAGAAACCTGCCAAAATCGACATTGAAAAATTCTGCAAAGTAGAAATGAAAATCAAGGACTTTACCGCTCAGATTGCAGGCAAAAAGCTTACAGCCGGCGGAAAACCTTTGACAACAACAAAGTCAAACGACTGCGAAATCTGCTAAAATTTTCTGGTAAAATAGAAATAAATGGGCTGTCCGTTCTTTTTGGACAGCCCATTTTGTTATACTGCAAAAATAATCATCTTCAGAAATGAATCTCACATTTTTTTTTCAAAATTTATGATATAATTTTTCTGTTCAAATGCAGAAAATAAATTACCAACGCGAGCTTGATAAAAAAATAGAAAGCCTTTTTGATTCGGCGGCAAGACCTTCGTTGCTTCTTCACGCTTGCTGCGGACCTTGCTCTTCATATGTGATTGAATATCTGGCAAAATATTTTGACATAACAATCCTTTACTACAATCCGAATATTTTTCCAAAAGAAGAATACAAGCGCCGCCTTAACGAACTGAAAAATCTTCTTCCGCGTTTTCCTGCCGCATTGCAAAACAACGTGAAATTCGTTGAGCAGGATTATAACCCGGAAGAATTTTATTCGGCGCTGGACATAAAAAAACATCCGGAATTTACAGACGAACCAGAAAAAGGAGAGCGCTGCCGCCGCTGCTATGAACTGCGTTTAAAGCGCGCGTTCAAATATGCCGCGGAAAACAATTTTGAATATTTCTGCACAACTTTAAGCATTTCTCCTTTCAAAGATGCGGAAAAAATCAACCAGATTGGAAAGGAACTTTGCCTTTCAAACCCGGAAAAAAATCCAAAATGGCTTGTTTCAGACTTCAAGAAAAAAGGCGGATTCAAAAGAAGCCTTGAACTTTCAGAAGAATACGGACTTTACCGCCAGCAATACTGCGGCTGCGCATTCAGCAAAGCAAATACAGAAAAATTCCGCGCCGAACATATCAGTAATCCAGCAAATTCTGATTTTTCAAAAGACAAGTAAATATTTTACACCTTCAATATAATTTGTATAATAAAGTCATGCAGCACAATAAAACTGAAAAAAAAGCACAGCAAATCCGGGATGTAATTCGCTATATTCAAAAATTTCAAAACGCAACTGTTGTCATCTATCTTGACGATGAAATAATTGATTCTCCGTTGTTTTCAAGCCACATCCGGGACATTGCGCTGCTTCACCAGGCAGGAATAAAAGTTGCAATTGTGCCAGGCGCAAAAAAACGCATAGACCAGGTTTTAAAAACCTCAAGAATAAAATGGTCTTATCAGGATGAAACAAGAATCACAGATGAAAAAGGAATAAACCTTATAAAAATGGCTGCGTTCGATATTTCAAATGTTGTAATGACAAGCCTTGCCGCAAATCATATCACAGCCACAATCGGAAACTGGGTTCGAGCGCGCGCAAAAGGTGTTATTGATGGCATCGACTATGTTACAGCAGGCGAAATTGACAAAATCCAGACTGAAGCAATAAAAAACACATTGGCCAGCGGATTTATTCCGATTTTTCCTTGCATAGGCTGGAGCAGTGTAGGGAAGCCATACAACATTTCTTCCATAAAACTTGCTGAAACTATTGCCACAAATTTAAAGGCAGACAAACTGTTCTTTCTAATAAAAAACGGTGTTATTTCAGATAAAATTTTCAACGTTCCAGAAACCATCGGAATTTCTTCAGAAGGCAATATTCCTGCAATGGATCTTTCCGAGCTCCACAACTTTATTGAACTGAACAGCAAGAATGAAAACAAGAAAATTATTTCTCTGCTGAAAATCGCTGAAAACGCATGCAAAAACGGCGTTACACGTTCCCACATTCTAAATGGCTCGCAGGACGGCTCAATTCCCTGTGAAATTTTCAGCGACTTAGGCTCAGGCACAATGATTTATTCACAGAATTACGGCCATATCCGCCCGATGACGCAAACCGACATTCCTTCAGTTCTTTCCGTGATGAATCCGTTTATCCAGAAAAAAATCCTTCTTCCGCGCACAGAAAAAGACTTGAACGCGCGCATTTCAGACTACATTGTCTACGAAATCGACGGCGGAATCCGCGCAACAGCCTCTCTTCACGTTTATGACGCAAAACAGGCGGAAATTGCAGGAATTGCTGTGGATGAATCTTTCTCAAACCTTGGAATCGGTCCTAAAATTGTTGAATATCTTATCCATCAGGCAAAAAACAAGAAACTTTCAAGCGTATTCATTCTTACAACGCAAACTTCCGACTGGTTCGAGCATCTTGGCTTCGTGCCGGACAAAATTTCCTCTCTCCCCGAAGAAAGAAAAAACCTTTGGACTCCAGAACGAAATTCAAAGGTTTTCAGAATAAAATTATAATTTTTATCTAAGCGGATTTTTGATTCAGCTTTTTTAAAATTTATTCAGCTGAACATCAAATGCAATGTATGCGCTTTCAGGAATTACACCCGGATAGCCTCGTTCGCCGTAAGCTAAATCCGGCGGCAAAACAAAAGTTCTAACTTCGCCCTTTGCCATATCCTGAACCATTGTGTCAAAACCAGGAATCATCTGGCCAGCTCCAGTTGTAAAGCTCAAAGCCTCGTGTCCGCCCTGAATCATACCGCTTGAACCGTCAAAAACAGTTCCATCCACAAGATATCCCTTGTAATCTACAGTCGCATTTTTTCCTTTTCCGCATTTCGCGCCAGTTCCAGCTTTTGAAACTTTATAATAAATTCCGTCCGCTGTCTTAGAGAAACCTGGAAAATTCTTTTCAACTTCCGCAATTTTTGCAGCATATTTCGCTTCTTTTGCGGCATTTGCCTTCTGAACAGCAGCTTTGTTGAATTTTTCCCAGTCTTCCTGTGTCGCCTTGAATGCCTGAGCTTCTTCGCCCTGCCTGATAATTGTAACAGACTTTATTTCATCGCCCTGAGCAACTGCGTTTACAACGTCCTGGTCAGCAGAAGTAACAACGTGTCCAAAAATTGTATGCTTTCCGTTCAGCCAAGGCGTTTCAACATGAGTAATAAAAAACTGCGAGCCGTTTGTGTTTGCTCCGGCGTTTGCCATTGCAAGGTATCCAGGCTTGTCAAATTTATAAGGAACTTCCTCATCCGCAAATTTGTATCCTGGACCGCCAGTTCCATTTCCACGAGGATCTCCGCCCTGAATCATAAAATCTTTGATTACGCGGTGAAATTTCAGTCCGTTATAGAACGGTTTTCCATCTGCCGCGTCAAGAGTTCCTTCAGCCAATCCTACAAAATTGCAAACTGTCAAAGGCGCATCCTTGTAATACAATTCCAAAGCAATATCACCTTTTGAAGTTTCCATAATCGCAAACAAACCGTCTTTTCCTTTTATTGATTCCATAGCATTTCCTTTTGAACGGCAAGCTCCATTAGTCAATATAGACAAACCAAATAAAGCCGCCATAAAAATTTTTTTTATATTCATATAATGAATCTCCTATTTATATTGTTTCAAGAACCATCTGTAAATAGCATCCATTCGTACTGTCATTGAATCTTTTATCTGGGCGCGAACTCCCATCAAATTTTTTGCGCTCACGTCCGCAACAAGATACAGCAGCAAATCATCGCCCAAGTCAACTGAAACAATATTCATCCTAAGATGTTCCGGCATAACAGCTTTTATTCCAAGCTTGCTCATCGGAATTACGTTCAGGAAAGTTGCAAAAATCACGTTGTCTTTCTGGTAATAGTTCAAGCGGTATTTTGTATCGCCAAAAGTATGGTCATCCTGATAACCATAGGCTACAAGTCCGTCAGTAGGACCTTCCAAAGGGTCTGGAACAGGCTCATTTGAATCAGCTGAGGCAACCGCATAAGCTTTTTCATACAAAACATCTTCTTTTCCGCCGTTATGAATATAAGTCATTCCCTGCATTTTGCTTATTGAACGGAAAATAATGCTCATGCTGTCAACATTTACTTTTGAAACATCATCTGTAAGCTCAGATTTCGAAATCAGATAAACAAATTCTGCAAGAAATGGAACACCCTTTTGCTTTTCGCAAATCAAATCACTTTTTATCTGTTCTGAATAAGGACATTCCGGAACTGCAAACAATTCTGTTTCATTTTTCGGATGAATAATTGTAAGTTTTCCGTTTGATTTTAAATAATCTGCATATTCAGGTTTTACAATATCTTCAAGATTTATATTCTGAGCAAAAATCATAGCCGCCATGCTTAAAAACAATGAAATCGCTAAAATATTTTTTTTCATAATTCCCCCTAGAATCAATCATTTAAAAATTAAAAGCACCATTCACTGAAAAGTTACAAATGGTGCTGAAATTTAACATTAACGCTCAAAACCTTTGTAAATTACTCTTACCTGCTTGTAAAGTCCTTCTCCTTCAGATTTTGTGTCAATATCCGGAATATCATTCAAAGTTGTATGAATCAGTCGTCTTTCAAAAGGATTCATTGGTTCCAGCAAAATTGATTTATGTGAAGTATGAACTTTGTCCGCTGTTGTGTATGCCAGGCGAACCAAAGATTCCTCGCGGCGGATACGATAATTTTCTGTATCAAGAATTACGCGGATTTCCTCATGTCCAAGGCGACCTGCGTAAATATTCGCCAAAAGCTGAAGAGCGTCAAGATTTTTTCCCTTTCGTCCAATAAGAATTGAAGAATTCTGAGAATCAAGCTTAATGCCGATTTTCTTTTCTTCACGGAAAACAAGCTCAACTTTTACTTCATAGCCCATTTTCTCAATGACATTCTTAACGAAATCTACCATTTTTTCTTCAAATTCATCCTGCGGAACTGGATTCACTGAAATTTTGCTTGCCGCAGCAAATGAAGAGCCATGTTCACTCAAAGTAGACGGCTGAGCCTCATCCAATGTATGAACACAGATTTTTACATATCCATTCTTGAAAAGAGTCTTTTTCTGAGATTCCAAAATTTCAACATCAAACTGATCTCTTTGAAGACCAAGCTCGTTTGCAGCAATTTCAATTGCTTCTTTTTCTGTTTTTCCTTCAAATTCGTAAGTCATTTATTTTTCCTCTATTTTTTATTTCTATTTTCTAGTTTTTTTGCTGGCAATTTCCGCTTTTTTTGACTTCATTGCTTTGTTTATTATAATCTGCTGAATCATCTGGAAAATATTGCTTACAGTCCAGTAAAGCAGAAGTCCAGAAGGCGCATTGTAGAACAAAACGAAGAATAAAATCGGCATGCCGTACATCATCATTTTCATCTGAGCCTGTGAAGGTCCAGCCGCACCGGCAGCTCCGCCCATATTTGTAATTTTTCCAAACAGCAGCTGCGACGCAAGATAAATAAGCGGCAAAATTCTAAGGTGATTTCCAAAGAACGGAATAGTGAATTTAAACACATAAATGCTGTCGCCCGAAGAAAGATCTTCAATCCAGTGCGGAATAAAGCTTGAGCCGCGGAATTCAAAGTAATTGTTGAACAAATTGTACATTGACCACAAGATAAGAAACTGAACAACCATCGGAAGACAGCCGCTCATAGGATTGTAGCCAACTTCCTGATAAACTTTAGCCATTTCCTGCTGCATTTTCTGTGGATTGTCTTTGTATTTGTTCTGAACCGCCTGAACTTTCGGCTGAATTTCCTGCATCTTCAATGTTGACATTGACTGATTTTTTGTCATAGGGAACATCGCAAGCTTAATCAAAATTGTCATGATTATGATAGAAACACCCCAGTTGTGAACAACTTTGTTTATAACTTCCATAATCCACTTCAAGATTGTTTCAAGCCATCCAAGCCATCCATTTGAATTCAAGCTTTCTGTAAGCCTGAGTCCGTTCAAGTTCCAGACATTTTTTTCAGAAGAATTATAGATTTTCAGGTCTTTTTCGTTTCTTGGACCAAAATACATATAATACGTATCTTTAACATCTGTTGATTTTACAGGCTTTCTTACAGAAATTACCTGGGCATTCGCATAATCGTTCACTTCAACAATATTTGAATAGTAAGAATAATCCATTGAAGAAGCGTTTTCCGGAATCAGAAGCTCCTCAAAATATTTTCCGCCGATTCCGTTCCAAAGATAATCCTTGCTGTACATTTTAATTTCAGGTTTGCTGCTGATTATCTGGCGCTTCGCTTTGTTTCCATTGAAAGAAATAAACTGTCTGTTTTCATATCTGTTCAGCTTAGGATTAAACTTCGGTCCAATCTGCGGAGATGTTCTTAAAGTATAAGAAAATTCTGTTTCATCTTCAGAATGGAACAGAATTTCAAGCTTGAACATGTAGTCATCTTCAAAAGTATATCTTTTTCCAAAAGTAAAATTATGACTTTTTCCGTCTTCGTCGGTTACAACAAAATTCTTTGTAAAAAGATAAGTTTTTTCATCAGGCTGCGAAAAATTGAACAAGTCATTTACAATTTTTGCATTGTATTTTTTATCAAGGGCAACCGCGCAGGCTCTGTTGAAATCAGAAACGTTGTCAACCATTTGAATGCCATCTTTTGTGTCAACATCGATATGGTCGGTCAGTTTATAGCTTATGATGTCGCCGCCTTTGTTAGTAAGAACAACTTCTGTTTTTGCAGTTTTTACAGTTATTTTCTTTTCTTCTTTTACTTCAGCAACTGATTTTATTCCAAGATTTTTAATTTCTTCGTTTTCAGTTTCATCTTTTTTAACTGAATCTGAAACAACATTCTCAGAAACCGAATTTTCAGGATTAGCTGGAGTTTTCGGCATGAAACGCGACTGTAAGATGATAGAACCAACAACAACAATTGTAGAAAGAACAATTGCCATAATTGTGTTTTTATTCATGAAAATTCTCCCAGACAGCTAAAAACTTTCCAATTTCCTAAGAAAACATTTTCCAAGAAATTTATTTCCAAGAAACTTGTTTCTAAGGAACCGGATCATAGCCGCCTTTGAAAAAAGGATTGCAGCGTAATATTCGTTTTATTGCTAGAAAAGTTCCTTTACCAGAACCATATTTTTGAATTGCTTCCAAAGCGTATTGAGAGCACGACGGTGTGAATCTGCAACAACGAGGGTGCAAAGGCGAAATATTTTTTTGATAAAAACGGATAAAAAAACAGAAAAATTTCTTTAAAAAATTTTTCATTCTTTTATTAATCCTGCCTTTTGAAACAATGTACGAAATTGAACACATCGCGTGCTGAACGAGTCATTTCCAGGATAAACAAGTATTAGAATATCATATCCGGTGTTCAGATGTGTTTTAAAAAAACGATAGGCTTCGCGGCTGTAACGTTTAGATAAATTTCTTTTTACTGCATTGCCATAACCGCGAGGCAACGGAAATCCAACTCGATTTATTTCCTTGCCATTTTCTTTAAAAAAAATCTTGGCACCAGAAACACTCGCTTTATTTCCATTTTTAAACAGTGTTTTGAAATCAGCAGGATTTTTTATTCGTTCCTCACGTTTAAAAAATCCTGTTTTGACTAACTCTGTTTCCATCCCTATAAAAATCAGTATGGCTTCTTTTCATCAGAAATTGAAAGTTTAGCACGGCCCTTGGCACGACGACGTGCGAGAACTTTGCGTCCACCTTTAGTAGCCATTCTAGCTCTGAAACCAAATTTTCTATTGCGTTTAACTTTGCTTGGTTGGTATGTACGTAACATAAGTACAATGCTCCTTCTTATAAATAAAATCCGTATATTTTATGCGAATTATAAAATATCAAAATGTAGTAAACTAATATATCAATTATTATTGTTTTTGGTCAACATACTTTTTTTTATAGATTCAAACATTAACTTCAATTCTTCTGGAAGTTCCGTGCTTCCATTATACTTTTTTTCGTCATCTTTTGAATATTTCTTAAGAAATTCATCTTCTTTTTCATATTTTTTATTGATTTTTTTATTTTCCTTCTTAAGTTCGCTGTTGTAATCCACAGAATTCAGCACAGCGTTGCTTCCTCTTGTCCTGAAAACAATTCCCTTGATTTCCATTTCAGGAACATACATTTTCATTCCGTTAACAATAAATTTTGTGTAGAACTGCATCATCTGCGACCAGCCAGGATGATCCGTTTCAACAAGCAAAATTCCATTCTTCACATCAACAATAGAACTGTGGTCGTAAAGTTTCTGCCCGAATTCCTTGTCGCCGGCACGGTTTATTTTTGTTACAACAGTTTTCCATGAAGAAAAAAATTTATTGTTTCTTTCCAATGTTGCTTTTTCTATATTGTCAAAAGTTCTGCTCAGCATTTCAGAACAATCAATTATTTCATTTCTCATGCCATTCACCGTTTTCTATTTTATAAATTTTTGTGCTTTCCTTCATGTATTTTTCATAAGGCTCGCCCGGAAGAAAAGTACAGAAAAGCTGGTCATATTCAGGAAGCAAGGCTGTAATTTTCTGCCTTTTTTCTGGATCCAGCTCCAGCATAACATCATCCATTAGAAGAACGGGCTTTATTCCTGTGAGCCTTGTGTAATAAACTGCCTGGGCAATCCGCAAAATCAAAGAAACAAGCCTGCACTGTCCAGTTGAAGCAGTCGGCACAAACTGTTTTCCATCTTTTACAAAAATTATTTTATCTCGGTGAGGACCGGAAAGGGTAGTTTGCATTATTTTGTCCTGGTCCCTTTTATTTTGTAAAAGCCCAGTAATTTCTTCAACAGAAGGAAATTTTGTTCCAACTTCTTTTTTTATTTCTTTCCAGCTTGGAATATAGGAAATTGACAAATTTTCTATTCCTGAAATCTGCTCGTAGAGCTTCCCGAAAATTTCATTGAACTGAAAAACTAAATTTTTTCTTTTAAGCTGAACTTCAAGACCTTTCTGGGCAAGCTGCCTGTCATAAATGTCGAGCATTTCATACTTGCATTCTTTTAAAATCAAATTCCGGGTCTTTAAAATTTTTCTGTAGTTTCTAAGGTCATCAATGTAAAGCTCGTCATACATTGTAAGCGACTGGTCTAAAAAAAATCTTCTGTATTCAGGCTCTCCGGTTGCAAAACGCATATCGTCATGGCAGAAAACTACGCATGGAATTGTATTTACAAGCTCTTTTCTGTCTTTTATTCGCTTTGAATTTTTTTCGATTATTTTTTTTCCTTTGTCGTAAATAACCTTTATATTCTGAGTGCTTTCTTTTTCATTTGTGTACAAGGAATTAATTGAAAAATTTGATTTGCCTTCCTTTATTATCTGTGCATCGGAATGAGTTCTAAATGAAGAGCCGTAAGCAGAATAATAAAGAGATTCCAGAAGATTGCTTTTTCCTTGCCCGTTTTCGCCGACAAAATAAACCTCCTTTGAAAGAAGATTTATTTTGTCATTTTTTAGATTGCGGAAATTAAATAATGAAAGAGAAAGAAATGGCATCTGCTAGCCGTTCAAATTCATTGGCATTATGATATGAAAGAAATCTGCGGCCGGCTCAGAACGCAGAGTTATTGCCTTCATTACTTCTGTAAATTCAAAAACAACATTTTCTGTGCTTATGTTTTTCAGAGGCTCAGAAACATATCTGCTGTTCAAAGCGATTGTTATTTCATTTCCTTCATACTGACATGGAATTTCCTCATCTGCAGTACCAATTTCTGATTCTGGCGAAGTCAATGTAAGAATTCCAGGACTTATCTTGAAAAGAACTCTGTTGACTTTTTTGTCTATCATGATTTCAATTCTTCTTAAAGCTGATTCAATGTCGGATTTGTTTACAGAAAAATAGAAATTCTGCTTTTCTGGAATTACTTTCTGATAGTTCGGGAACTGGCCTTCAAGAAGTTTTGAAGAAAATTCATAGCTTCCAAAACGTACAAAAATAAGCTTGTCAACAATTGCAACCTGAATGTTTCCTTCATCCGGCGCATTTTTCAGAATACATTTTAAAATTTTTGTAGGAACAATTGAAGATTCAAAATTTACTCCAGCAGGAAGTTCTTTTTCTGCATAAGAAAGACGTCTTGCATCCGTTGAAACTGCAACAAATTTATTTTCTTTCTTAGTAAAATAAACGCCTGTCATAAAATATCTGTTCTGGTCTTCTGAAACAGAAAAAATTGTATGCTGAATCATTTCTTTTAAGTCTTTTGAAGGCATTTCAAAGAAAGGAACATTGTTTGCTTCTGGAATTTCTGCAAATTTTTCACTTGCAATGCTTTTCAGCTGGAATTTTACTTTTTTTGAAACAGGCTTGATTGTAACTTTTATGTCCTGCTGTTCAAATTCAATTTCTCCTGCCGGCAAAGAAGAAAGAATGTTGCTGAATTTATCGCAGAAAATTGTTGTGCTTCCTTCTTCCAATACATCAACTGGAATATTTGTTATAAAATTTACAGAAGTATCTGAAGCTTTTATAGTGAGCGTGTTGTCTTTTGCAATTAAAAGTATATTTGAAAGTATAGAAATAGGACTTTTATTTGTAATAATTTCCTGGGCAATGGAAATTTCTTTCATCATTGCGTCTCTGTCAAACGTGAATTTCATATTTTATTCTCCTTTTTCACATAGTTAGAATTTATTAAATTTATATAAATTTAGTAAATTTAATAATAAGCATGAGTTTAAAGTGGAAAAGTTAATTATCTTTTTATAAATAAAAGAATTGCATTGTTTATAACTGATGCTTTCTTATTCACTTTAAATTAACTTATTCACAATTTTACTTTATTTTTTTGATTATAAACAAGTTATCCACAGTATTTTAACACAATATATACCTATTTGCTGTATTTTTTTACTTCCTCCATCAAATTTTTTATTTTTTGCAGAAGTGAAGGATCGGAATTTATTTTTTCAACAATTTTATTGTATCCGTTCATTATGGAAGTGTGGTCGCGGCCTCCGAATTCATTTCCAATTTCAGTATAGGCGTACTCTGTCATTTCTCTTGTTATGTAAACGGCGATGAATCTAGGAATTATGTATTTTTTATCTCTTCTTTTTCCTTTAAGTTCCTCAACTTTTATGTTGTATGCGTCTGCCACAACTTTTTGAATATTTTCTATAGAAACATTTCCTGCGCCTGGAGCTGCGTACAGATTTGAAAGCTGCTGCTGAACAATTTCCAGCGTTATGTTTGGGCTTACAAATTCTGTGTACATGATTATTTTGTTCAAAGCCGACTCAAGGTCGCGGATATTTGTTTCTACAGTCCGCGCAATATAGTCAATAATTTCTTCTGGAAGAGCTTTATCCTTGTTTTCCAGTTTTTTGTGTATGATAGCTTTTCTTGTGTCAAAATTCGGAATATGAAGATCAAGGCAGGCTCCGCTTCCTAGGCGGCTCACAAGACGTTCTGCCATATTTCCTATTTCATTCAGAGGTCGGTCGCATGTGAAAACCATCTGGGCTTTTTTCTTGTGAAGAGCTTCAAAAACGTAGAAAAGCTCTTCCTGAAGTCCGCTTTTTCCGTTCAAAAAGTGAATATCATCAAGAAGAAATACATCAAGATTTCTATATTTTCGTTTGAATTTTTCAGTTGTCTTATTAATTATAGAAGAAGAAAATTCATTCAGAAAACTTTCAGTCTGAATAAAGCAGATTTTCTTCTGTTCGGAGCTGTTCTTTAAAATTTCATTTCCAATTGCCTGCATCAGGTGAGTTTTTCCAAGTCCGACTCCTCCGTAAATAAGAATTGGATTTGTTTTTTCACCAGGAGCAAGAGATGCCGCATAGCAGACGTTGTATGCGAATTTGCTTCCGATTTCTTCGCCTGTTACAAAATTTTCAAAGGTGAAATTTGGATTCAATGTGGAATTTGTGTTTTTTGGTTTTGCCTGTTCCTTTTGAATTTGTATTTTAGGCTCTTTAGGTTCTTCTGTTTTTGTTTTAACAGGTTTTTCTTCCGAAACAACTGAAGCTGGCTGTATTGTCATTGAATTGAATTTTGGAGAAAGCGTGATTCTTGGCCGTCCTGTGATTTCGCAAATTTTGTTTTCTACTTTTTTTACATTTCCTTTTGAAATCATTCTTTGCCACAAAAATTCGGATGGAACAGAAACTGTTATTGTGTCCAAAGTATCTTCCAGATATTCCATTTTATACCAAAGTACAAACTCATTTTCTTGTCCGTTGTTTTTGTATTCTTCGTGGATTTGGTCCATTGCAAATGACCAAATTTCTTTATAATTCTGTTCGCTCATAACTTCTGATTATAAACTGCCTTTACTTTTTTAATCAATCAAAGTATATTTTAAATAATTTATTTCTATATTGTAATATTCAATTTCATGAATATAAATTTCCGGAAAATCATATATCAAGGAAAAAATAATGGCTGCAGAGTATGGTGCAAGTAATATTCAGGTTTTAAAAGGACTTGAAGCTGTAAGAAAACGCCCTGGAATGTACATTGGTTCTACAGGTCCGAGAGGTCTTCATCATCTTGTTTATGAAACAGTTGACAATTCAATTGACGAGGCGATGGCAGGTTATTGTGATAGAATTGTTGTTGCCCTTGAAAAAGACGATGTTGTCCGCGTAGAAGACAATGGACGCGGAATTCCTGTTGATATTCATCCAACCGAACATATAAGCGCTTTGGAGCTTGTTCTTACCCGTCTTCACGCCGGCGGAAAATTTGACAAAGGCTCATACAAAGTTTCTGGAGGCTTGCACGGAGTTGGTGTTTCCTGTGTAAATGCTCTTTCTGTATGGATGGAAGCGACTGTAAAGCGTGACGGTCATATTTACCAGCAGAAATATTCACGGGGAATTCCAACAACAAAAGTTGAAGTTATTGGAGACATAGATTCTTCTGTTCACGGAACAACAATCCGATGGAAGCCGGATGCAACTATTTTTACAGAAACAACTATTCACGACTATGATGTCTTGAAAAAACGTCTGCGCGAGCTGGCTTTTTTGAACAGCGGAATAACGATTATTTTCCGCGATGAACGCCTTGAAAATCCAAAGGAAGAAATTCTTAAGTATGAAGGCGGAATTGTTCATTATGTAAAGGAAATGAACGAGGCTAAGCACAGCAAATTCTATCTTCCATCTGAGCCGATTTATATAACTGGTGAAAAAGATGATGTTGTTACAGAACTTGCTTTTCAGTATAACGATGGATTCGATGAAAATATAAACACTTATGTAAATGACATAAATACACGCGACGGCGGTACTCATCTTGAAGGATTCAAGTCTGCTCTTACGTTTGTTTTGAACAAGGCGCTTGATTCAAATGAAAAGCTTAAAAAGCGAATTGACAAAGATGAAAAGCTTACAGGAGATGACGTTCGTTCTGGAATTGTTGTTGTTCTTTCAATGAAAGTTCCTGAGCCGGAATTTGAAGGACAGACAAAAGAAAAACTTGGAAATACAGAAGTCCGCACAATTGTTGATTCATTGGTAAAAGAAAAGCTCACAATATTTTTTGAGCAGAATCCAAAAGTTCTGGAAGCCGTGCTTGAAAAGGCAATCAACGAGGCAACAGCTAGAATTGCTGCCCGCAAGGCAAAAGATGCAAGCCGCAAAAAAACAATGTCAGACGGATTCGGGCTTCCTGAAAAACTTTCAGACTGTTCTTTAAAAGATCCTGCTCAATGTGAAGTTTACATTGTCGAAGGAGATTCAGCCGGCGGTTCTGCAAAAAAAGGACGCGATCCAAAAACTCAGGCAATTTTGCCTCTTTGGGGAAAAATGCTGAATGTTGAAAAAGTCCGTCCGGAAAAAGTAATGAACAATGACAAGCTTGAACCGGTAATCGCTTCTTTGGGCGCAGGATTTGGAAAAGATTTCAATATAGAAAAACTTCGTTACCATAAAATTATAATTATGGCCGATGCCGATGTTGACGGTTCACATATTAGAACTTTGCTTTTGACATTCTTTTTCAGATATATGCCGCAGCTTATTGAAAATGGATATGTTTATCTTGCAATGCCTCCGCTTTTTAAAGTTCAGCTTGGCAAAAAAGAACCTGTTTACTGCTATTCCGAGCAGGAAAGAGACAATGCTCTTCTGGAACTTGGAGAAAACAGAAGCAAGGCGGATGTTCAGCGTTATAAAGGTCTTGGTGAAATGGACGGAAAACAGCTTTGGGAAACAACAATGGATCCAGCTCACCGTCATATGAGGGTTGTAACAATTCCGGATGCAATTGCTGCTGATAAAATTTTTAGCGTCTGCATGGGTGAAGAAGTTGAGCCGCGCCGTCAATTTATAGAAACAAATTCAAGTTACGCTAATTTGGACATTTAAAAATCAAATTTTAGGAATTAAAAATGGAACAGACAAAAACTGCTGAAGGCGGAACTTTAATAAAAATTCCAATTGAAGAAGAAGTAAAGAAAGCATATATCGATTATTCTATGTCGGTAATTGTTCAGCGCGCGCTGCCGGATGTCCGGGATGGTTTGAAGCCTGTACACAGAAGAATTATGTATGCAATGGATACATTGCATCTTGCTTCCGGCGGAAAAACAAAAAAGTGCGCAACTATTGTAGGTGAAGTTCTTGGTCATTACCATCCGCATGGAGATGCTTCCGTTTACGACGCGCTCGTTCGCCTTGGACAGGATTTTGCCCAGCGATATACAACTGTAACTCCGCAGGGAAATTTCGGTACAATTGCAGGTGATCCAGCGGCTGCTTACCGTTATACCGAAGCGAAAATGTCTAAAATAACAGAGGAAATGGTTGCAGACATTTCTAAAAATACAGTAGATATGGTTGCCAACTTTGATGATACAACCAAAGAACCCTCTGTTCTTCCGGGAGCTTTTCCGTTTCTTCTTTGCAACGGAACTACAGGAATTGCGGTCGGAATGGCTACAAATATGCCGACTCATAATCTTCGGGAAGTTGCTGCTGCAATCTGCGCTTATATCGACAATCCTGAAATTTCAATAGATGAGCTGATGAAATATATAAAAGGTCCTGATTTTCCTACTGGAGGAATTATTTACGGTCGTGAAGGTATAAAAAAGGCTTATAAAACTGGACGCGGAAAAATAACTATCCGTTCAAAATTCACAATTGAAACAGACAAGCATGGAAGGGAATCAATTGTTTTTACCGAAGTTCCTTACGGAATAAATACAACGAATATTATTCGGCGAATAAAGGAGCTTGTCCGCGACAAGCAGATTGATGGAATTGTAGGCGCAAACGATGAATCTTCTGATAGAACTGGAATGCGTCTTGTAGTCGACTTGAAAAAAGGCGCGATTACAAAGCTTGTTTTGAACCAGCTTTTTGCAAAAACAGATCTGCAGTCAAATTTTGGAGTAATAAATCTTGCGCTTGTTCCTCAGGAAAAAGAAGGCGAGCCTCGATACAATGAGCCAGGCTATCTTACTTTGCCTCAGACTTATCTTAAGCCTGAAGTTCTTACTTTGAAGCAGCTGATTTTTCATTTTGTAAAGCACCGCGATGAAGTAATTACCCGCCGCACAATTTATGATCTGAAAGTTGCAAAGCATAGAATGCATATTCTGGAAGCCTTGATTACTGCCATAAACAATATTGATGAAGTAATCAAAATTATCCGTGGAAGTGAAACTACTGAAATCGCGAAGCTTTCTCTTGAAAAAAGATTTAGTTTCGATGATGAGCAGGCTCAGGCAATTGTTGATATGCAGCTGAAAAGACTTACTCATCTTCAGATTGAAGATTTGCAGAATGAAATAAAGGAGCTCCAGGCTCTGATTGATTATTTGCAGGGACTTTTGGACAACCACGATAAAATTCTTGAAACAATAAAAAATGAAACCCAGGCTCTTGCGGAAAAATATGGCGATGACAGACGCACTGATATTGTTGCCGATGAAGTTGAACAGATAAACGTTGAAGATATGATCAAGGAAGAAGACATGGTTGTCATGATTTCTAAGCTTGGCTATATGAAACGTGTTTCTGTTACTCAGTATAAAAAGCAGAGCAGGGGAGGCACTGGAAGCAACAGCGCTTCTCTTATAGAAGATGATTATGTGAACCAGCTTTTTATTGGTTCAACACATGACCATATTCTGTTTGTTACAAATATGGGAAAAGCTTATTGGATTAAAGTTCATGAAATTCCGGAAACTTCAAAAAATGCTCGCGGAACAAATATCAAGAGCTTGATTGCAATCGGCGCTGATGAAGAAATTACTACTGTTGTAACTTTGAGAGAATTCCGGGAAGACCAGTTCCTGTTCATGACAACTGCCAACGGTATTGTGAAGAAGGTTCAGACTTCTGAATTCTCTAATGCTAAGACTCGTGGAATAATCGGATTGAAACTTCGTGATGGAGACAAGCTGATAAGCGCAATTCCCACAGACGGCGAATCAGAAGTTCTTCTTGTTACAAGACGTGGAAAGGCTTTGCGTTTCAGTGAAAAAGATGTTCGCTGCATGGGAAGGGCTAGCAGCGGCATAAAGGGAATGAAACTTTCTGAAGGCGATGAAATTTCGGGAGCGATAAAAATTGAACCTAACGACAGTATTCTTCTTCTTACAGAAAAAGGATATGGAAAACGTGTTAAGTTTGAAAATTTCAATCCTCATGGTCGCGGAACAGGCGGACAGAAGATTTTTGGAAAAACAGAAGAGCGCGGTGAAATAGTTGGAATTCTTGCGGTTTCTGACAAGGATGAAATTGTCTGCATGACCAGCCAGGGAAAAACTTTGCGGGTTACTGCGGAAACTATTACACAGCAGGGAAATCAGTCAACTGGCGTAAAGGTTGTAAAGATTTCTGATCCAGATTTCTTGGTTGGCTTTGACAAAGTTCCTAGAAATGAAAATTAATTCTTTGTATTATAAAGAATTATATACTTTTTAAACTGAAATTATGTGCTTTAAGACAATTAGAGTTTTTTTGCACATAGTTTGATGACAAAATATTCAATTTATATTATAGTAAAAAAGGGTAGTAGTTATAAACTAGGGAAATATTAAAACATCAGGCAAAAGGTCAGTTGAAAAACTGGCCTTTTCTTTTTTAAATATTTTTACTTATCCACTTTTTATCCACTTTTTGTGGATAAGTTGTGTTTAAATCTGTATTAAATAAATTTTGGTTTCACGTGAAACATTTCCTGTTTTCTTGAAGAGTATGCTGCCTGTTAATTTTTTGAAAAGAAGTAATTTTTTAAAATGATTTTTTTATTTTGATTTTTTGTACTTAATTTAGAATTTTTTTTTTTCGTTTGTAAAAAAAATACTTTTTTAATAAATTCTTTCTTTCATAATTGGCTGTAAATTAATTTTGACGGCAGGTTTATCTTTCAAAGAAAATATTTTATTCAGATTTATTTCTATATGAAAAAAACTTTTTTTATGAAAATATTCTAACTGTTTACTGTTTCACGTGAAACAGTAAACAAACGAACGGAAGTTATAAATTCTATAAACTTTTGTTCGTTTGAATTTTTATAAACGAATGATTGTTAGTTAAAATATTTTTGACCATGAAAATTAAAAAAACTTTGAAGGGCGGTATTTTCTTTTTTATGAAGAAGAATCCTGCGCCAGATTGGAAGTGCGGCGAAGCCGTTGTTTGCTTGCAAACAATGCCAACACTGGAAAGCTGGTTTGCGTTATTTTTTTTTGCGCCCCAAAAAATATTGAAAATATTTTTTATTGCTTTTATCCTATGCTATGAAAGGAGTCCATTTGAGTTTGGATATTGCGTTGATTGTTGTTGCCGTGGCGTGTCTTTTGATTGGAACTGCTGGAGTTTTTGTTCCGGTTCTGCCTGGAGTTTCTTTGGCGTGGGCGGGTTTGTTTGCCGCGTTTTTTTCAGATTATTCAAAATTGTCTGTTGCGGTTTTGGTTTTTACTGGAATTGCAGCTGTTTTTGCAAGCATTGCGGATAATGTTTTGCCTTCGGTTATGACAAAAAAATCTGGAGGCAGCAAGTACGGTTCGGTAGGTTCAATGGTTGGGATGATTGCTGGATTTTTTTTAGGACCTCTTGGAATTATTTTCGGGCCTTTTGCAGGCGCGCTTGTTGGTGAATTGATTTACGATTCTTCGGACAAAAAAAGAGTTTTTAAGGCTGCGCTAGGAACTTTTAAAGGTTTTCTGGCTGGAATTGGACTGAAGCTTTTTGTTTGTTCTGCTTTTATTTGGATTTTTATTTTTTTATTGAATTTTAAATAGTCTGATTTTTGAGATTTTTAAACCCATTCCCATAATAGATAAGATTTGATATAATGGCATTTTAGTATGGATACTAAAGCATGTTTGGTCCTGGCAAATGGACAGGTTTTTGAAGGAAGGTCATTTGGCGCTGAAGGAATAATAATCGGCGAAACAGTTTTTACGACAGGTATGAATGGTTACCTGGAAACTCTTACTGATCCTAGTTATTATGGTCAAATTGTTACACAAACTTTTCCGCTGATTGGAAATTATGGTGACATAAAACAGGATTATGAAAGTTCAAAATGCAATCTTCGGGGCTACATTGTCCGACAGTGGTGTGAAGAACCTTCAAATTTCCGTTGCGGCGGAGACATTGATTCTTATTTGAAATCACAGAATATTATTGGTCTTTATGATATTGATACCCGCAGTCTTACTAAAATTTTGCGCGAAGTTGGCGTTATGAACGGCATGCTTATAAGCGGAAGCAGCAAGGATGCGCTGGAAGCTTTTGCGGCGTTGAAAGATGAAAAGAAAAAGGCTGCTCTTCTTGAAAAAATTAAATCCTACAAAATTGAAAAAGCTGTTGAAGCTGTAACAGGAAGCGCTTCTGGTGTGGAAGAACCTGCGGATGTGGTTTTTTCTGAAAGCGCAAAATATCGTTTTGTTCCGGTAACTGCTGATGGAACAAAAATCAATGATGAAAAAGAAGCTATGAAAGCTGGAAAAGGCAAGAAAGTTGTTCTGTGGGATTTTGGCGCGAAAGCTAATATCCGGCGGGAACTTCTAAAGCGCGGACTTGAGGTTGTTACAGTTCCTTGCTCTTACACGGCGGAGCAGATAAAGGCTTTGAATCCTGACGGAGTTATGCTTAGCAACGGCCCTGGTGATCCTTCTGAAAATACTGGAATTATTGCAGAAATAAAGAAACTTCTTGATTCAGGAATTCCGATTTTTGGAATTTGTCTTGGACATCAGCTTTTGGCTTTGGCGAACGGCGCTCAGACTATGAAACTTAAATACGGACACCGCGGCGCAAATCAGCCTGTAAAATATACAAAAACTGGCCGTGTTTATATTACTTCACAGAACCATGGCTATGCTGTAAAAAATGATTCATTGCCGGCTGGAGCAATTCAGAGTTTTGTTAATACAAACGATGGAACTTGCGAAGGTTTGACTTATACAAAAATTCCTGCTTTCAGCGTTCAGTTTCATCCGGAGGCTTGTTCTGGTCCTTTGGATGCAAACTTTTTGTTTGATGAATTTGTAAAGCTTATTAATAATCATGATTATTTTAAGAATTTCAAATCTGAGTATGAAAGAGTTGATGCGATTTCTTATTTTGCGTCAACGATAAAAGCAACAAAAGCTAAGGCTTAAAAATTTAGGAAGGTAAATATGCCACTTAATAAAGATATACATAAAGTAATGGTTATTGGTTCTGGTCCTATTATTATTGGCCAGGCGGCAGAATTTGACTATGCGGGAAGCCAGGCTTGCAAGGCTTTGAAGGAGCAGGGGCTTGAAGTTGTTCTTGTAAATTCAAATCCGGCAACATTGATGACTGACCATGCAATGGCTGACCATATTTATATTGAGCCTTTGATTCCAGAAGTTATTGAAAGAATTATTGAAAAGGAAAAGCCGGACTCAATTCTTTCTTCTCTTGGTGGGCAGACAGGTTTAACTTTGTGCATGGAACTGGCGAAATCTGGCTTTTTGAAGGAGCACAATGTCCGCTTGCTTGGTGCAAAACCTGAAACTATTGACAAGGCAGAAGACAGGCAGATGTTCAAGGATACAATGGAATCTATAGGCGAGCCATGTATTCCTTCTAAAGTTGTTACAACGTATGAAGATGCTTTGGATTTTGCAAAAAATACAATTGGATTTCCTGTTATCATTCGTCCTGCGTTTACTCTTGGTGGAACTGGCGGCGGTATAGCTAACAATGAAGAGGAATTCAACGAGATTGCTCATAATGGATTGCATCGTTCGCCAATTCATCAGATTCTTGTTGAAAAATGTATTTCTGGATGGAAAGAAATTGAGTTTGAAGTTGTCCGTGACCATAGCGGAAATGTTTTGACCGTTTGTTCAATGGAAAACTTTGATCCTGTTGGAGTTCACACAGGAGATTCCATTGTAATTGCTCCGGCAGTTACTCTTTCTGATAAAGAATACCAGATGCTTAGAACGGCTTCGCTGAATATAATTTCTTCACTTGGAATGGAAGGCGGATGCAACTGCCAGTTTGCGTTGAACCCGGAATCTTTTGAATATGCTGTAATTGAAGTAAATCCTCGTGTTTCACGTTCATCAGCTTTGGCTTCTAAAGCGACTGGATATCCGATTGCAAAAATTGCGACATTGATTGCGATTGGCTATAATCTTGATGAAATTCCTAACTCTGTAACAAAAAAGACTTCTGCTTGCTTCGAGCCTGTACTGGATTATGTTGTTGTAAAAATGCCGAAATTTCCGTTCGACAAATTTGTTTACGCGGCTAGAAAATTGGGAACTCAGATGAAGGCGACCGGTGAAGTTATGGCGATTGGGCGTACTTTTGAAGAAGCCCTGATGAAAGCGGCTCGCGGCGCGGAAATTGGAGTTACTTCTTTGAATCTTAAGAAATTTGCGGAAGAGCCGGATGAAAAAATTATTGAACGCGTAGGACAATGTACTGACCAGCGTTTGTTCGCAGTTTTCCAGGCTTTGAAGCGTGGAATTATGACTGTTGATGAAATTCATAAGGTTACAATGATAGATGAATGGTTCTTGAACAAGCTTATGAATCTTGTTGATATGGAAGATATGTTTGCCATGATAAAAGAAGGCGCGGAAATTTCTGAATCAGGAACTGCTGAGCTTACACAGGAACTTTATGTTGAGGCAAAAAAACTTGGCTATCCTGACAAGGTTATTGAAGAAATGACTGGCTATGAAATTGAAAATTCCCAGGGTGTTTTGGTTAATTAATTTTTAGTATTTTTTTGAAATTAGAGAAAGGCAGAAATTTCTTGTGAAATTTCTGCCTTTTTTACTTTTTTAAATTATATTTTCAGAAGAAATTAATTCTTCTATTTTTTGTTTTTCTGGCATTACACACAAAGCTCCCTTTTTTGTGGTTATCAATGAAGCCGCTGCGTTTGCGAAAACCAGCATTTTTTCAAGGCGTTGCTGGCTGAATGTTTCCGGTTTATATCCGTTTTCAATGATTTCGTGAAGAATACAAGCGCAGAATGTGTCTCCGGCGCCGGTTGTATCGATTGTTTTTACACTAGAAAATGTTGGAGCGGCGGATTTCAATTCTTTTTCGCTGTCCGCATAAAAACATTCGCTTCCGTGTTTTCCTTTTGTTACGGTTATCAATGGAATATTGTTTTTTCTGCGGATTTTTTCAATTCCTTTTTCAATGTCTGTTTCATTTGTAATCAGTTCAAGTTCTTCTTCCGCAATTTTTAAAATGTTGCACATTGAAATTCCGTGCCAAATTCGTTCTTTTGCGTTTTCAATTGAATTCCAAAGCGGTTTTCTAAGATTCGGATCAAATGAGCATAAAATCCCATTTTCTTTTGCAGTTTGAAGAGCAAATTCTGTTGCTTCATTTACGGTTGTGTTTGTCATGGAAAGACTTCCGTAATGAAGTATTTTTGATTTTTTTATAAGTTCCGCATTGATGTTTTGTTTTTCAAGAAATGCGTCTGCTCCTGATTTTCTATAGAATGAAAAATCTCTGTCGCCGTCTGGCGCTGTGTGAACAAAAGCTAGAGTTGTGTTGTATTCGCTGGAAAAAACAAGATTCTGGACATCAATTCCGATTGAAGAAATTCGTTCTTTCAGCATTTTGCCAAAAATGTCGTTTCCAACTTGCCCGATGAAACTTGTTTTGTGTCCGAGTTTTGAAAGCATTGCAAGAACGTTGCAAGGCGCGCCGCCTGGATTTGCTTCCATGAGCCAGTTTCCTGAGCTGCTGGTTCCATTCTGTGTGAAATCAATTAAAAGTTCGCCGAGTGCGGTTACATCGAATTCTTTTTTGTTGTTCATTGTTCCTTCTTCTGGATTTTCCAGGTTTTGAAAATTATTTTTTGCGAAGTTTCATTTTCAATGCTCAGGCTGGTTTTTGTTTCTGAAAGAAAAAATGCGTTTGTGAAAGCCATTTTTCCGTCATTTATAAACACTTCTAGTGAACAAGTGTCACCAATAATTTTGAATTTTGTTGTTTTTTCTTCTTTTGGCGGAAGCTGCGCTTTTCTTGCGGAAATTTTTCCAGCGACTTTTGAATTTGACCGGTCAAAATAAATGCTCTGCTCGTAAAAATCAATTTTCAGAAGAACGTATTCTGATTTTGCGTTTCCTAGAATGATTTTTATTGTTCCAGAATCTGATTCCGCTTCAAAGTCCAGTTCAAAATGGCGTTCCTGTTTGTGGAAAATAGTTTCTTTTGTTTCCGGTGAAACTTCAAAATTCTGTTCGGAAGTTTTCCAGTTTTCCAGTTCGCGGATTGGATTTTGATAAAGCCGGTTGTTTTTGAACGAAAGTTCGCGGGGAATTGTCATCATTCCTGACCATAAATAATTTTCAGGGGTGATGTAGGATTCCCACGATTGCATCCATGCGATTAAGATTGTTCTTCCGTCTGAAAGTTTTGTGCTTTGTGGTGCATAAAAATCAATTCCGTAATCGATTTGCGCGGCAAAACATCTGTTTTCGGCTCTTATGTCGTGGAAGAATTTAAATTTTTCGTAGTCAAGAATTCCCGATTCATAAACGCTGTTGTTTCCTTCGTGGAAGCCTAGCTTGTAGTCGGTTTTCATTTCCTGAGGTGAAAAAATCAAGATGTCTTTTCCATCGACATTCAGAATATCTGGACATTCCCACATTCCGCTGAAATTGTTTTTGCTTGAATCAAGAATTCCTTTGTAAGTCCATTTTCTTGCGTCCGCTGATTCAAAAATAACCATTGCGCCGGTGTTGTCCTGCTGTTTTAATACGCAGACCATGTAAAATTTTCCGTTTTTTTTCCAGATTTTCGGGTCGCGGAAATGCTCTTTGTTGTAAGCGAACGGAATATTTTTTGCTGTTAGAACTGGATTTTCGGGAATTTTTTCATAAGTTTTTCCGTTTCCAATTGCTATGCACTGGTTTTGAATTTCAGTATTTTCTTCTTTTGAAACGCCTGTGTAGCAAAGAATTTGTTTTCCGTCTTCGGTTGAAATTGAAGTTCCTGAAAAACATCCGCTTCCGTCTGCGTTTGTGTCTGGCGCTAAAGCTACAGGTTCCAAGTTCCAGCTGAGCATATCGGCAGAAGTAACGTGTCCCCAGTGCATTGGCCCCCATTGTGTTGAGTAAGGATGATACTGGTAAAACAAATGGATTAATCCTTTGTACTGAGAAAATCCGTTTGGATCGTTGCACCATCCGCCTGGTGTTGAAAAATGAAAGAGCGGGCGCTGAGATAAAATTTCTTCAGACGAGTTTATTTTTCCAGAAAGCTCATCCTGTTGTTTCTGGGCTTTTTTTAAAATTTCACTCATAATATCATCCTTTGATTGCAGAAGAAGCAACAGATTCAACAAAGTAACGCTGGAAGAAAATAAACAGCAGCAGAACTGGAAGCAACATTACAACGCTGGCTGCCATGAGCTGATCCCAGTAAATGTCTCCGCCTGTTCCTGTGAATGAAGAAATTGCAACGGACATAGGACGTACTTTTTCATCTGTTGTTACAAGGAGCGGCCACAAATATTGGTTCCACATATCCATTCCCTGAAGGATGCAGACTGTTATAATCGGGCTTTTGTTCAAAGGAAGGTAAACATTCTTATAAATTTGCCAGAAAGATGCGCCTTCAAGCTCAGCGTTTTCTGCCAGGGAAACAGGAACTTCCTTGAAATAATTGTAGAAAAGGAAGATATACAACGGGCTTGCGACAAACGGTAAAATCTGAACAGCGTAAGTATCTGTAAGCCCGAGGCTTGAAACTTGATACATAAGCGGAAGCATAATTGATTCCATTGGAATTATGTAAAGCGAAAGCACAACTAGAAAAATATATTTGCGGCATTTAAGCTTTCCGCGCTGCAAAGCGTATCCTGCCATGGAACAGACAATGCTTGTAAGAATAACTGTGGAAACCAGAACAATCATTGAGTTTATGAATGCCCGGCCAAAATTCTGCACGGATTCAAATAAAATTTCCTTGAAGTTGTGGAGCGTAGGATTCAGAACAATAAATGCTTTCAGGCTTCCCATATCTTTCATGATTTCGTAACGGTCATCTTTTAAAGAAGAAACGAACATAAGAAAAATTGGAGTAATAATTATAAGTCCAAGCACAAAAAGAAACGCTGTGAAAATAATATCTTTTGCTTTATTTCTAACCATAGTTTTCTCCTTTAGTCTCTGGATTTTTCTTCTTTTCCGCGAAGAAGTTTATTTTGAACAAGGAAAATAACAAGAATTAAAAGGAACAGAATTACAGAAGCCGCTGAAGCGTATCCGATTTTCTGGCCGGAAAATCCATTTTGATATATATAGTGGACAAGCGTGTTTGTTGCGCCGTTCGGACCACCTTTTGTCATAATGTTTACTTGTGTGAAAAGTTTTAAAGCCTGAATGGTTGTGATAATAAGAACCAAAGTATTTGTTTCCTTCAGGCTTGGCCATGTTATGTGCCAGAAAATCTGAAAAGGAGTGGCTCCGTCTATATTCGCGGCTTCGTATAAATAAGTTGGAATGCTTTGCAGCGCGCCAAGATAAATTATCATCTGAAATCCGAAAGCCTGCCACGCGGAAAGAATTGTGATTGCAATCAATGCTGAATTTTTGTTTCCAAGCCAGTCAATAGAGTGAGCCTGCCCGAAAGTAACTAGTTTCAGCGCAAGGTTTGCAATTCCATCTGGATACTGATAAATTGATTTCCATACAACGGCAACAATAACCATTGGTGTAATATATGGAAGAAAAAACATGCTTCTTAGGAATCCTTTGAAAAATCGAACTTTGTTCAAAGCGTTTGCCATAAGAAGGGCGAATCCGCACTGAAGAGGAATTACCATTATTGTAAAAAGAACTACATTTCTGAATGCCTGCCAAAAACTAGCATCTGTAAAAATTTGAATATAATTTCGTAGCCCCACAAATTTTGCAGGAACCATTGGATTTGGAATAAGTTTCTGATTTGTTAAAGAAAGACCGAACGCTGAAAAGAACGGCACAATCATAAAAAATGTGAGCAGAATACACGCAGGAAGCAGCATATAAATTTCTTGTCGGATATTTTTTTCTTTTAGAGTTGCAATAAACGAGTTTTTCATACTGTACCTCTGATTTTTATTAAAATCAGGAAGCGCAGTTTTTTGGCTGGCTTCCTGTGGATGTTATGAATTCAACCGAAGTTATTTTCCAAACGGAGGATAACCATCGTTGTCTTTTATATCTTCATCAATTTTTTGAGCGGCTTTTGAAAGTTCTGTTTTTATGTCTGCGCCGTTCAAAATTGACTCAAATGCGTTTGAGAATGCAAGAGTTATTGTTGGATAAGCTGGATGAATCGGGCGGCTTACAGCAACATTTGACTGTTCATAGGCGATTGCCATTTTTGAGCTGTCCATATAATCTTCGCAGCGGGCGGCGAATTTGTTCAAAGCTGGATAAGAGCCTGTGAGCTTTATTGCGTCAAGAAATTCTGTGTCTGTCAGCATGAAGTTTAAAAGCTGTCCGGCTTTTTCTGGATTTTTTGAAGTCGCGGAAATTCCCCAGATCCAAGTTGCGTTTGGCGAGCGGGTTCCTTTTCCAAAGTTTGGAAGCGGAAGCGCAATTATATCGTCTCCCATTGCAGCACGGCAAGTTGTGAAATTCCAGTTTCCGTTCCATGCGATTGCAGTCTGGCGTTTGTCATTGTAAAGAGTGTTTTCTCCTGCGGATTTTGGAACAATCCAGCCATTTTTTCCCCATTTCTGGAAATAGCCAAGAACTTTTTCGGCTTCCGGACTGTCCAAAGTTCCTTCTGCCTGCCATGTTTCACGGTTGATAAGATCTGCGCCTCCAGAAACGAGTGTTTCATAGAAACCGTAAGTTCCCCATTCTGAGCCGGCAATATTCCATGCCCACATCAAGTCGAGCGGCCATTTTACTTCTTCAAGAGCGGCAAGTTTTGTTAGAATTTCATCAAATTCATCGGCTGTCCAGGCATCGGCAACGCTCTTTGGAATTCTGGCGCCGACTTTTTCAAGATATTTTTTATTGCAGTAAAGCAAAACTGTTGAATCCGCGTAGCTTATTGCATAAAGCTTGTTGTCGATTGGATATGTGCACTGTGAAACATTCGATGGAGTCATATCGGCGATTATTTCAGAGTCAATGTACGGCTCTACGCTTTGGATTACTCCTGACCATGCAAGGCTTGCGAGCATAGGTCCGTCAATGCTCACAATATCAGGAACTTTTTTGTTTTTGATGAAGCTTGCCAGCTTTGAAGTGTAGGAATCGTGCGGAGTGTACAAAAGCTCAACATTTATTCCGGTTTTTGCGGTGAAACGTTCTGTAGAAGCTTTTATTGCTGACTGTTCCGCATCAGAACCTTGAAACATAATGCTGATTGAATTTGATTGACCTTTTTTCTGGCAACCGCTCAATACAGAAACTGCAAGAACTGCAGCACCAATAATAAAACTGATTTTTTTCATATTTTCCCCCTATGAAATTTTTACTGTATGCACAGTTTTATGATTCTCTTTTTACAAGTGAAGGTTTTAGAACGATGCTTTTCAAAGAAGTTTTGCCTTCCTTTTTTTCTTTGATTTTTTCACAAAGAAGTTCAAAGCTTTTTTCGGCGATTTTATCCAAAGGCTGGTTTATTGAAGTAAGCGCTGGAAAAGCCATTTCACAAAGTATTGTGTTGTCAAAACCAACAATATTCAGGTTTTCTGGAATTTTTATTTTATTTCTGTTGGCCGCGTTTATTGCCTGGACGGCGTAAAGATCGTTTACACAGAAAAGTCCGCTTTTTTTGCTTGAATTTATTTGGCTTTTCATAAAATCGTCCATCAAATTTGCAGCTTGATTGAAATTGCTGAAATACCAGTTTTGATCGCCGAAAGTTTTAATTTTTTCTTCAGAAATGCCTTTTTTTAGAAGCTCATCATGGAAGCCGATGAATTTTTCATCTTCTTTTAAGCCGAAGAAGAAAAATTGTTCACAGCGATTTTCAATCAAATAGTTGGCGGCCAGTTGTCCTCCTTCAAGGTGGTTGATTCCAACAGAATCCAAGCCTTCAATATTCCGTGCTATTACAACAACCGGGAAGTTTGCGGTTTTTAGAATTGGAATCATTTCTGATTTTACACGCGTCATGCAGATAAGCATTCCGTCTGCCTGGCGCGCCATCATTTTTGTTACAATTTCTTTTTCCTTTTCTGTGTCTCCGTTTGAATTGAAGAAAATCATTGTATATCCATTTTTTACGCAAAGCTGTTCAACTTCGGAAAGCAGTTTTGAAAAATATGGATTTTCAATGTCCGGCAAAATAACTGCAATGAGTCGGGAACTTCCTGCGGCCATTGTTCGGGCAGTTTCGTTTGGGCAAAAACCTGACTGCTGAATGAGTTCCATAACCTTTGCCTTTGTCTTTTCAGAAACTTTTTGGTTTCCGCTGAAGACTCGGGAAACGGTTGCGATTGAAACTCCAGCTGCTTCGGCGAGTTCCTGCATTGTTGTTATTGATGTAAGCGTTTTCATTAATTAAATGATAACGCTTACATTTTAGTTGTCAAGTTTTTTTTTGAAAAAAAATCCTTCTGAAAAATTAACTTTCCAGAAGGATTTTTATAGGTGGTTTTATACGAGGAAGGTTTGGCTATTTCCATTCAGGCGAGTGCCAGAGATTCAGTTTTGTTCCGATTTGTTTTTTCATGGCTTCATCGTAGCAAAATCTTCCCCAGGCAACATCTTCTGTAGGCATTCCGCCGACTGCGTAGATTATTATTTGGTTTTCGTTGTCGCGCGGAATTTTCTTTTTGTTTACGATGTCGCCGATTTCAACAAGATCGCTTTCTCTTACGGAGCCTTCTGTGACTGCGTCGTAGAAACTCATTCCGAGCAGGGTTGAAACTGATTTTTGCGTTGGAGCGGGTTTTCCTTTTCCCCAGCCGACATACATTTTGTAGTCATCGCTTACAAGCTTTATTTTTTTTGTGTCATGCCAGTTTTTGTGGTCCATAAGAAGGGCGCTTGTGCTTATTACCAGCGCGCCAGGCTTTATCCAGTCATCGCTAAGGTAAGGATTGTCTTCGTATTTCGGGGCATTTGTGGTTCCAAAATAAATTATATCGCTTTCTTTTGCGGCGTTTTCGATAGAATCGCATACAATAAAATTTTTAAAAGAAGGACAGTTTTCCTTGCAGAAAGCTATGAATTCCTGAATTCCTTTTTCAGAGCGACCTTTGATTTTTATGGTTTCAACGGAAGGTTTTTCTGTGGCAATAGCAAGCGCGGCTGTTCTGCCCATTACGCCTGGACCGATTATTGCCGCGGTTTTTGGTTTTTCTATTGAAAGATAACGAATTCCTAGCCCTGGAACCGCGCCCGTTCGCATTGAGCTTATTAAATTTGCAGACATATATGCATAAGGCGCTCCGCTTTCTGAATCAAGAAGCTGAAGCATTAAAACTGAGCGTGGAAGTCCTTTTGCCCGGTTTGACTGGTTTGAGCCG